>MDSZ01145992.1_pt1 | contig 14213 bp, 25 predicted proteins | sample 811201 | NCBI WGS metagenome assembly MDSZ01 (sample SAMN05326647, study PRJNA326480) | marine metagenome | isolation source: seawater | place: Indian Ocean: North | collected 2010
ACATGCAAGCGGAGGATTTGATGTCAAGCGTGTTATGGTTTATACTAGGAGCGGTCGTTGCAGTTATTGTGATGCAACCTCAGCTAGCAGGAGAGTTGATCTCTACTGTAGGTAGCTATGTGAGTGAGTTTAAAGGAGTAGATGTCGATGACTTCCGTGCTGTGCAATAATGATGGTGAACATCTCTCTCGTATATTCTGGGAACGAAAGGTAGACTACCATATCAATATGTTTGAGTATGGTCGGTACTCTCCGGAGACGTTCATCAAGCATATGGAATACCTTGGCTGGGATCGTGATGATCTTATCGAGCTGATGGAAGAAGATGGGTTCTACGTCGAGTGACTATCTAAATACAACTGGACCACATACAGAGGAATTGTTAAATGAATTCAACAGACCTTCTTATTATGTCTTCATTCAAATTTGAGTTGCAAAACAATATGCACATTCCGGATGAAGCAAGGAGGTATCTTGAAGACAGGATCGACCACCTGGTGTTAAAGGTCGAGGATCACTATGATGGTGATTTTGGTGAATATCTAAATCAGAAGAAGGATAGAATATGAGTAAAATTGATAAAGCTATTTCCCTGCTCGTCGATCAGGGTTTGACTCTCACTGAAGGCGAGCTTGCTAATCGTCTCGGCACTTCGGGCAGTGGTGCTCGTTCGATTGTCAGTCAAGTCCGTCGTAAGGGATATGCTGTATACCTGAACCAAGGAACTCTCGATAGCAAAGGTCGTCGTCGGGCTTCTCGTTATCGTGTTGGCACGGCTACCAAAGCAATGGTTGCTAGCTTTTTTGAAAACGGTGGGACGTTTGCAAACGTCGGCCGGTAAGGAGTAAGAGTCATGGTTAAAGCATTATTGGCCTTTGTTGTAGTTGTTACTGCTGCTGTGTTTGTCACAGGGTGTGGTGAGACTGTACAAGGGTTCGGTCGTGATGTATCTAACCTTGGTGATAAGATCCAAGGTAAGCAACCGTGGGTTAAGATCAAAGAATCTGAATCCACTGCTGCAAAGAACGACTCGTAATGTTAATTCCTATCGAATGGATCGCCATGATTGGTGTCCTATTGATAGGAGGACTTTCCTGGTACCTCGGCTATGTCAGTGGCATAGTCCGAGGTGCCGAAGGAATGTTCGAAGAGTTAGAAAAAGATGATTATCTCAGAACAAGAGATGTGTACACTACTGATGGTGTATGGGAGAAAGAACTAATTGAACCTCACTGGAAGAAAGACTCTAATTAGCTGTCCTCCAATCTCGGACGTCTTTGCATATTACACATACATTGAATGCATCGTCCGATCGACTCTACGTGAGTTCAATCTGGATTATCATAATCCAATATTCTACAGATTCAATAACAAGAACATAGACCAGTTTGATGATACTCTTCGTCAGACTGATTTCCTTATGCTGTCATGCTATGTGTGGAACTGGGAACTGCAGACTGCACTAGCAACGAGAGCCAAAGAGGTCAATCCATCTATCACAATCATAGGTGGTGGTCCTCATATCACAGAGGATGATTACAGGTACTTCGATCATGTGATCATAGGAGAGGCTGAGGACGGTCTGTATAGACTGTTCAGTGGGTTGACAGATAAGATAGTACATAGCAACAGAAAGACTAGATCAGATACGATCTACGTCGACAATAAGCAGTTCCTTCTACACCAGAAGCAGCTAGCAAAGGATCGTGATATTCAGCTAGGTGTAATCTTTGAAGCAAACCGTGGGTGTCCTTTTGCTTGTGCATACTGTGACTGGGGTAGTGCTACGAACAGCAAAGTCAATTACTTCGACGTTGATAAGGTTAAGGATGAGATTGATTTCGTAGTTAATAACCTTGAACCAAACTTCTGGTTCCATGCTGATGCTAACTTTGGTATCACTGACAGAGACATCGAGATATCAAACTACATCGTTAAGTGTAAGAGAGAGGCTGGCTACCCTAAGACGTTCTACTACAGTCCGTCAAAGAATACTGTCGACAGAAATATACAGATTGCTAAGATACTATGGGACGGAGGTGTGATTGATACATACAACATTGGTATCCAGCATGCAGATAAGAATGTCCTGATAGCTAACAACAGAGGTAACATCACACCGAGTCAGTTTGCTCGTACTGGCAAGGAGCTGATTGAGTATGGGATCCCTACTAACACACAAATGATATTAGGGATGCCTGGTGATACAGTCGACAAGTGGTTCGACTCTATGTGTCAGATATTTGAATGGGGTTTCCATAGTGAGACAAAGGTGTATTGGTATAACCTTCTACCAAATGCACCAGCAGCTAACAAACATTATATCGACAAGTGGGAGATCGAGACCAAGCCAATCATATATAATCAGTCTCGTCTCGTTACTGATCCTGATGATCTAATCGATAAACAAGCTGACGTAATAGTCTCATGTAAGACGTTCACGAAGGATGACTGGGTGACAATGAACATCCACACTCGTTGGCTGCAAGCTCTACACAATATGGCACTCCTCCGGCATGTTGCTATGTACTACAGATTTACCTACGGTGTACCCTATGCAAAATGGTATAAAAGAGCGGTCTCAGCTCTGAGGAACCATAAACTTGGTATAGAATTTGACTCACAGTACAGCACATATCTTCGTACTCTACTCGAGGCAGATAGTGATACTTACGTACCATTTTATTTCAATGATGAGATAGTCAGTGTTGAACCAGAAGACATACTCGTCCTTCATCTTCTAAAAGATAAGGATCAATTCTATGACTTTATTGAGCGGCTGTGTGACATACCAGAGATTGATAAGTCTGGCATTGGAGAGAGTGATCTGGTAAATTACCAGAGGAACCTTATCATTGATATCAATTACAATCCTGATGAGGGACGTTCTATGGATGTCAATTATGATTGGGTGAGGTTCTTTGATTCACTAGATCAGTTCGGTGGCCTTACATCGAGACCACCTAAGTTGAATGAGCCTAAGACGTATACTACAAACCAGTCGATGATCAAAGGACCAACGGAGTTCACCAGCTCCAGAATCTTATGGCATAAGACATCTAACCAGAAACGTAAAACTAAACTATATGCTAAGGCAGCTTTAGGTCAGATAGACTGGAGAGGTGAACAACGAATGATATTGAAAGAGTGGTCTAACCCTCAGCTGGAGCAGATGAACCCATAGTGTAAGGTCGTTTGTCTTTAGGGTGGCCCCAATAGTCATTAGCTCTTACTCTAATGTACTTCCTGTTTGTCTCATTGGTATTTGGATTCTCAATCGTCAACCAAGGGTTCCGGAACTTCCTCCACTCCTTTAAAAGGTTGTTGTTGTGACCTAGCAAGTCACTCTTACGTTCACTTCTGGCAACCAAACACATATCTCTACGTACGTTCCTACGTTCACCTTTAGACGTATAGTTCTTACCTTTAGATTTTTTACCCATAATATATCTCCTAAAATCTGCCCAAGAATCGAGCAATATGATGCACGAATGGTAGCAATGATACTGCCATAAGTAAGTTCATTCCTGTGTGTGCCATAGCAATACGTAGTGTATCTCCTTTAGGCAATCCGTCTGATACAAATGCACCAGCCAACCATATAGTACCAGTCGTACCAATATTAGCTCCTAGCACAGCTGCAACTGCAGCAGGTAGAGGTACTGCTCCTGATGCTACGAGTGCAATGATAGCTGTAGTGCTCAACGATGATGATTGCCACAGCAGTGTCATAATGATACCACCAAGGAACATCCAGTATGGATTGTGGATGAAGTAGCCTAGATGGTCGAGGTTACCCATCGACTTCATCCCGCCGGAAAACATCTTCAATCCAATATAGAATACGACAAGTCCGACGAGAGCAGTAATAACAGGGTTCCCTAGATCCATTTCCTTCACCTTCTTTGTTAGTTTTTTTATCTCACTCATTTATCACCTGTGCAGTATGTGAACGTACTCAATTATATATCCTCCATAATCTGAGTTTAATAAAACTTTAATAATTCTCTTCGAAGTACCCTTCGTGATAGTACTTACAGATGTAGTAGCTGTCTACAATATCACTTATTGGATTTTCTCCAGCATAGTCCATTATCTCTCTAACGTCAACACCTGTTTGTGTAATGAAATTAGAAAGCATCAACTCTTTGTTAGCATTTCCTTTTCCTGTGGCAAACTTCTTAACTTCATTAGGTGTAACAGTGTATATGTTTATATCACTACGAGCTAGTCTGTATTTCAGTATGCCAGTGTTCTCTCCTATGTTAAACACTCTACCCGTAGCAGCATATGCATAGTCCTCAAGCAGCACAGCATCAACATCGTAGCTCTTCAACACATCCAATGCCCAGCTACTGATGTATGTGTACTTGTGAACTGACCCAGTCATTTTTGGTATTTGATGACCGAAGAACAGGAAGGGATCATGCCAGAACTCTTCCTGTAGTCCAGATCTATCAGTTAAGAAGTGAATGTCCCAACAATGATTAACCTTTACACATATGCTAGGACTCGTGGTGCTGTAATCTATGCCAGCGAACATTTAATCTTCGTATGACGAACCTTGTGGATCTGATTCCAGTTTAGTGTCGTCGTAATCATATTTGTCATCGAGAAATGGATCATACATTTCATCATAATCATTATTCCAATCAATAAGTTCTTCTCCACAGAATGGACAAAATTCAATCTCTGTGAGCTCTATGATGTCTGAGTTGATCGCCTTGCACGTAAACTCAGCACCACAGGACTCACAGATGTATTCTTGTTGTTCCATTAAATCTCACAAATACCAGCCACACAAGCTAGTTCCTGAGCTCCTTCTGTCATATCTGTACTCTCATATTTAGCTAGTAGTTCCATCCAGTTTACATCACTGGGCATGTCTTTCTTAGCCTTCTCATACTCTTCTTTTGTACAGTCTTGATACGGAGCTTGACGATATGTATGATCAGAGAACGGAAGGAAGCTAACACCACTCATCCATTCCCAATTCTTGTAGCACCATGCACCAACTTCAAGCCACTCATGCTCTTTGACAGAGATAGTAACAGAGGGCTTATGCTCACACCAATGCTTTTGATACTTCAACCACAGTTCCAATTGCTCGATAGCTGACATGTCCATTCTGAACACAGACTCTGGATCAGCCTTCATTGGAAATGAAAACACATAGTTGTGCTCAGGTTGCATTACATCATCTTCGACCGGGAACCCTGCTTCGACCATGGCTTGAGCTAATGGGTCTTTTTTGTCTGCTCTGACTGTTCTAATGTAGTACGGATTGTGTCGTGCATGAATGCCAGAGGCCGAATCAACCAATTGAGATACAGTACCTGAAGGCTTAACACAAGTAGTGGCAGCGGATTGTGGAATTCCAATGTCTTCGGCGACTGCTTTATTGGTCTCAACTGCCACGGTTCGTAGTCTTTCCAATCGTTCTTCAATATTGGCATCCTTTCCATTTGTAAGAGTACAGTCCATAATACCTGTCAAAGAGACACCAAGCAGGCGTTCCTCTTCACAGTTATGTTTCCATTTCTTACTTATATATTTAAAGTTTGTCAGGGTTGATTGCCAGGTTCCAAGGATGGCTGCCAATCGAACCTTACGTTGCAAGTCATTTTCACTGTCGTTGGGTCGTACAACCACTTCGGTAAGGTTGCAGAACTCATTGTTCCTGAGTATGATTTCAGAGCATGGATTGGTTCCAAAGTCATGTTCTGGGTCTCGTCGACCAAATCTACCAGCCTGCATCTTAGCTGATTCTCTGTTAAATATACCCCGTTCCCCTGACTTTGAATCATATAATGCTTTCCACTCGGCCATGAATACTCCAACTTCTGGCTTCTCTGTGTAACATGCGGAGTTGTTAGACAGAGCTCGTTGTCCTTCTGTCTCCCACCACTGTCCAGCCTTTGCAGACCGCATTCTGTCATCTGATAAGTTAGATAATGATATGAGTGCACTTCTTCTTACTCCTCCTACTACAACAATCTCAGCAATCTTACATACGAGATCATGACATTCCAACGAAGATAGTTTACGGCCAGCTGCACCCTGGAACTTAGACACACAAAAACGAAAAAGATCAACGAGTGGATCTGGACCCGAACTACGTCCACCAAACGTCTTTAAGACTGCACCTGCTGGACGTACCTTTGATACATCCCACTGAGGAATTAACCCAACATACAAATTAGAAATCAACTCTTTTAGAGACTTTGCCCACCCAGTACGAGAGTCAGCAACAACGATAGTAGTATCACTTGGATGAAATTCATCAGCAACAACAGGTAGATTTTGAACATGCTGACGTTCAACACTAAACCCTACTCCTGTTCCATTCATAAGAATATATAGTATTTCATCAAAAGCAGTGATACGATCAACAGCAACATAAGAACAATTATAACCAGCAATGTTATCTCTCTTCAATGCAGGACCAGCTGTCATAATTGATCTCATAGAAGGCATGACCTCAAGATTCAATGTGGCTTCTTCTAGCTCTTGACGTTGACCATTGATCTCATATCCATGTGTCTCTTGCAGATGCTCTTCGAAGAAGTCATAATACCTCGTCACAGTTTCATCCCACGTCTCTCGACGATTGAGTTCAGGTCGCCATCTCGAATATCGACTCAGATGGATGTATTCTTGGTACTGTGATGGTAGATAGTTATTCATTGGTCTCTGGTCCTCCTAGTAAATCTTTTATTAGCGGGAATACCTTTGCTATTTCAAAGGCACACATTTGTGCTACTTCCCTATGTTCTTTCTGTGTGCTTGGATCAGTTCTCAACTCGATGTAATGAATCCATGATCTTAACGATCCATTCATATACATCCGACTCATTGTCATACCTTCCGGAAGCACTGCTCTCGCTTGTTCTTTGGCAATCCCATGTTTGGTTGCCCAAGTATACATTGCATTACAATAATTTATAATTCTGTTCTGATGAGTTTCCCATTCACTAATCAACCAATTGTGGTCTTTATTCTTCTCATCTAACACCAAGCTATTCTGTCTGTTCTTGTCATCTTGCAGCCTAGCCTCTCTCATCACAAACTCAAGTTCTGATGTTGGGTCAGCATATCTTTGACTGAACTCTTGAAAGCTGAATGATCTATGTCTTAGTATCTGTCTACCTATATCCCTTGTTGTTTCTACTTCTAACACTGCATTGACCATCTCTAATGGACTCCAATGCTTATGTTTAACCAAATACTTTATTAACTTCCTGGCTGTAGCAGTGTTTCTCTGGTTGCCAGGGTTAGAGACTCTAGCCATATAAGCTATTAAGTCTTCCAATGTATTCTGACCACTATCAAAACTAAAACTTGAAACAGGAGTTGTGTGTGCAATCAGCTTCACATTATTCATATACCCAACTTCCTTCTAAAATTATCAATTTCACTATCACTCATATTAAATATCGGTCTGAGACCACCATACTTTTCTAGTGCTGGTGATGTCTCATTGTATAATGTATCCTTGTTAGGATAAGTAACTAGCAAGTCCCTCCATCCATGATGGCCCATGTAAGCCTTCAGCAACCTTAGTTCTCTCTTGTTAAGAGTTATACCTTCTTCCATACAGACAATGCCATTTTTGCACTCAACCCTTCATGTGTGTTCTCACTTAGTATCAAATCAATATCAGCTTTCGAGTAGCCATTCATTATCATATCATTAATATCTTTATACTGTATTTTAGAAGGCCACACAACAACCTTTCTACCCATATCAATACTTTTTTCTATCTTCTTAACTATCTCCCTACTTCTTGGTTCGTTATCATATATCATTACAACATTCTTATATGGTAGCCTAACATCACTACCAGCCATTGCAATACAGTTATTGACAAACATACTATCGATTGGTCCCTCAACAACATATACCGACTTCGACGAATTAACATCATCCAAGCCATACAGCTTTGGACGACTTTCGTCCAACATTATCGTAATATATCTGAGGGAACTCTCTTTCGATAGACTGCGGCCCTGGTAACCAAAGAACTTTCCTTCTTTATCAAGGAAAGGTATGATGAGTCTTTGTTCGTCATTGGTTACCTTCTTAAATTTGCCTGGTACAAGTTTATTGGTCCAGGCGTAAAACTTAGGACACAGAAATAGTTTGGCATGATACCTATTAGGTATCTTTCTTTCAAGTATATATTTTTTGACTGGATGATCCCAGTCTAGTTGACTGACCTTCTTCAATTTCCGAAGTGGACTGTTCCGTTGCCGGTAGCCAGGAAAAGCAGAAGTCATATTTGTAGTATTACTTATACTTCCTAGAACTTCGACTTGGGAAGAATCTTTCAACTTCTCCAGTCTATACTCTCCATACAGACCAATATCTTGTTCCTCTAAAAACTTATCAAAACTCCGAGTTGCACCACAATTATGGCAATAATACATCCATTTTGCACCTTTTTGTAATAGATAGCCTCTAGCCTTAAATTTATTTTTATGGCTATCACCACAATAGGGGCAAGAAAAATTATAATGATTTTCTTTTTGTTTGAAGTTACGAAAGCGATTAGAAAGTAGTAGAATATACTTACGTTCAATAAAGTTCATAGATAATCCTATTGGTTAGACAGAACCATTATATACAATAAATCAATTATGTCAACAGTTTATTTGAGATCTCGAGAGAGAATATAATCCCTGTATGGAAATCCAGAGTTAACCAAGTATGGTTTGTACTCTCTGTCTAATAGGTTCTTAGGATTAACTATCTGTAGTAGATAGTATCTGTCAACATCACCGCCATTAATAAACGTATGAGTGACAAAGTTATTAACCAAGTAAGCCTTGCCTGGCTTTGGTGTAAATGCATATGACTTATTGTCATCTAGTCTGAATATGAATGCACAATCATCATTACTAATTACAGGGATCTGGAACCCTAATGCAACATCAGTATGCCATGCATATGAAGATCGTGGAGACATCATAGTATATGTTCCACCTATAAGTCTGTGTTGTTCTTTGATTTCTTGGTAGTAGCTATCTACTCTATGATGCCACTCCATATCTCTGATTCTGGCTCTTTTGCCTCTGGTGGCACCAGGATACTTATTCTCTGTTCTACTGTCAGTAGAATCTTTCCATGCTGTGGCTACTTCACTATCGGAATCATCTGCTTCAGTCCAATCAACCCATGGCAAATGAGGATCCATTGTCTCTAAATCTTTCATAATTCTATCGACGTCAATGTCACAATATTCTTCAAATAACCAACCAGGTTTGTGGTTGCCAATCACACCATAATCTTTTCGTTCCATCTATCCTCCGCCAAACAATGCCATTATCTTACTATTACCAATTAAAGCTCCGATACCTATACAAGCACCACATACAAGCCATCTCCATTTCTCCATGGCTTCCATTTTCTTCATCATCTCGTCTCTTAGGTCTCCTACACGTTGGTGTAGCTTATCTATTTGATCATACATCTGTTCGTTTAATGAATCCTGAGCATCAAGTTTGGTCTCGTGTACTACCAATACTTGTTTTATTTCGTTACTTATGTCTGTTAACTTGATAATTGCTTCATCAAGTTTCTTATACAGAAGGTCGTTGTCAGCCACGGTTTTGTCCTATGTATTCAACAAGATGCTCTAAATGTTTAATCTTTTTATCTAGTTCATCTAACCTTTGGTTAAGCATTGGAAACTTTTTCATTCTTTCTTCTTCGTCTGTGAGTATCTTTAGACCGTATCTCATGTTTGCCCATGTATAAAGAGCATCAACCTTAGAATAGAACCAGACACCCATCTTAGTATCACGGAACCAACTTTCTGTTGCACTTCCTATTATACTACCAGCAATTGCTGTAATCAACCAAAACCACATTTGAATTCTTCTCCTCTGTATAACTTTTGAAGTTCTCCAAAGTCTATAATTTGTAGCATGTACATCAAATCATTCATCATCATTGTTTTACCATATAACTTATGGCATCGTTTTACAGACCTTTTCATTTCTTTTAAAGTATAATAAGGTATGTCTCTTGCATAAGAGCTAGGCAAGTCAGGTTCGCCATCAAGTTTTTTAATTGTCACTTTTCAATGACTCCTTCCAGTGCCTATGCATGTACTGACAATATTTATCAATTGAATGATCTCTCAAACTATCAAAGAACTCAAATTTTCTCCAAGCAGAGAAATGGCCTCTCACCTTGTCCTTCAACCTTTGCCATGGTGTTAGGTTACGTACGTGCCCATAATGGTTAATGTACAACGGCTTTACGGTATGTCTAAAGCCAAATAATGAAGGAGGTACGGATGTTACTGCATCATTGTTATTAACTACACGAACATGGTCATTATCGTAGGTCTGGCAGAAATCACTGTTACCTACTCTAGGTGATCCATATGTATATACTTGAGGAGAGTACTGTGGTCTGCATGACATTGAGTAAAGTGTAGCCATTGCACCACCTAACGAATGACCAGTAATGTAAACTTGTTTATCTGTTCTATACACATGCATTGCTAGTTCGTCAAACAACTTCCATGTTTCAATCATGAATCCTCTGTGTACTTTACCATCACCTCTATGCCAAGTCTTTCTAAAGCTGAGGTCAGCTTTGATATCACTCCACTGTTTGGGTTCTGTACCTCTAAAAGCCACAATGATTTTGTTATCGTCTTCAAGCACATAGCATTGAGCTCCATCTTCATCATAGAAGTTTATTTCAACTCCTAAGGCTTCAAAGTGTTTCGTCCATCCCCTTTCAGGATTTCTATAAGCTAATGCACTACAAACAGCAAAGAAGAATGGTTTAAAGGCTTCGTCCTTTATATCACCAGAAACGAAGTCGTTCAATAATTCCTTTGTTAGACTCATTTTCCTGAACCCCCTTGATACGTTCTTTTTCTTTTTCTTGTTTATCATTATGAGATTCTATGCTTTCACTTTGTTTGTCATGGTATTGTTTGTATGCTCCAATAACTGCTCTCTGTTGTTCAACGAGAGCTAATATCTTTGCCATGTTGACTGACATGTTTTCATAACCTTTGTCATTAAGACCAAAGATTACTCTGTCGTAGTTTTTCTTTTCAAGGTCCTTCCATACTTGCTCAGCATTCTTTTCGTTAATTACATACCACTCAATATTATCTAGTTTCAATGGATCTACAGGAGGTAAGTTAAGATTTACTCTTTTGACCGGAGATATCTTTACCTCAAGAGGTTCTACACTACTGCACCCTGCTAGGATTAGCGATCCTAGGACAATGCTTATTAAGCTGGCTCGGCTTTTCTGCATTCTTTTCTTTCTCCGTCAAAGGTTGGCCAGATGCAATTTCAAAACATCTCATAACATCTTTTGCACCACTGTTAATTATTCTTTTTATTGGTTTGGCTTTAGAAATAGCCATCTTACCGAGATCACGAGAACCTAATAATTTACTTTGTTTGTTAAACTTGCCTCTTAACGTCTCAATATCTTTTCGTGCTGCCATAAACTCTTTCTGAGCCTGCTCTGCTATGTTACCAGCTAGCTCGACATCGTTCTCAAGTTGTTTGATTGTTTCTTTCTGAAGTTTAGCAGCAGTCTCCAGCTTAGCATTATTTTCATGAAGTATTCTCATTTTCTCTTGTGAGTCATTATAATACCAATAACCTATGCCCATTAGTATCACCATCACACCGGCCATCACGGCGGCAAGTTTCAGTCCCATTATTCAGGAACACTTACACAATGCACACATGGATCCTTTTCTGTGCAAACACATGGATCACAGTCACATTCTAGATTAACACATTGGTCGTTATCACACATTTGAATCTCCTTACATCTTCGATAACGGATTATTTAGGGCTTTCTTTATCTTGTCATCAGTATCTTTTTCAAGAGTCCTCATCTTACTCGTTAATGATTCATCTAAACTATCCATTCTATTCTGTATACGTTCTCTGATCTTATCATTTCTATCATTCTCTTTGTCAATCATTTTACGAGTGTCGTCTTGAATAGCTTTGACTCTACGTTCAACAGAATCAACTAAGTTTTCTGTACGTGCAATGTCTGCTTTTAAATCAACCTTAATTACTCTAGCTTCATCTCTGGTCTGTATAGCAGAGTCTTCTATCACCTGTTCAATCTTTTGCAGTGCATCCATATCTGCACGTAATATAGCCAGCTTCTTATCAAACCCTGATAAGTCTGGAGCTGTGTATGATTCTATCTTCTCTCTCATATCCATGTAGTCTTTCCAGAACTCGAATCCTGCATAAAGACCACCGCCGAGTGTCGACAATGCTGTTATAATAACAAATATTTTGCCACCTCGAAATTTGACACCGGCAAACTCAACTTCAGTTTTGCCGTCTTCTTCCATTAATAGATTCTCCTTTGCTTTCCTTGGGCATTCCTGAATGTTCCAGGCTTTTGACCTGGTTTAGGTCTCTTTTTGGTTTTCTTTGGTTTATACAAATATATTCCAATACCCATACCTACACCATAGGCAATAACTACTGAACAAATCCAAAACAATCCTAACGTACTCATCAGTGCCCGTTAAATTTTTCTCTAAGTTTATTACAGAAATCCCACAGTGCAGATGTTTGTTTTGCTTGTACATCCATCTCTGCTCTCAATCTAACTGTCTCTACATATGTATCTCTTTTTTGAATCTCATCGACATCTTTTCTTAAATTTTTAACTTCAGATTCTAAACGAACTGCCACCACTATAATTCCAACGATAAAGAGTATTTGATGCCAATGGGCTATTAATATTTCCATCTGTCCTACTTCCATTGTGAGTCTACTAAGCTATTCATCTTAGCATCACTTCCTCCGAACATAAAATATTGTGCTTTATTGTTAGTAGCTACTGATTGATTTTGATATACACCTTCTGATTGATACCATTGTGTATTATCTAGTAATTTTGGTTGGTTGGCAGTAATGTCTGCAGATATCAAGTTCATTAATGCTACTTGTGTTGCCTGATCAGCAGTTGATTGACCCAACCTTGTAACTAGAGTTTGAACAACCTTCTGAGCAATTTCTCTTTTTAACTCAGCTTTTGATTTGGCTTTGGTTTTAGCTTTTACCTTTGGACCAGAATCCTTTTCTTCTGAATCTTTATCTACATCTGCTGTTTTGGTTTCAGATGATTCTTCATCTGGCTGATCCTGATTGCTTGATGTATCTTCTTGACTTTCCGGCTCATCAGTTGTTGAATCATTCGACGAGGAATCTGATGTGTTAGATTCGGATGATTCTGATGGCTCCATATTGCTAGAGATATCATTTGACCCCTCCGTTGCTTCTGCCACTTGAGCTTCAACCTCAGTGGTAACCTCTTCTACTGTTACCTCAGCCACTTCTGTAGGAGCTTCAACAGCAATAGGTTCGATTGTCATTTCTGTATTTGTATCTATGGAAACTTCAAACGTTGTCTCCATACTTGTCATGTTATCTGTTACAGTTACTTCAAATGCTTGAACAGTTTCTGTCTCAAAGTTGTCTGCAACTTCAACTGTCTCTGTTACCTCAGTAACATCTATAGTAGCAGTATCCGTTGTTGTCTCTGGTACTGATGATTGTATAGTCTCTTGTGTAACTGTTTCAATCTGTCTTGTTATTTGCTGTGTAATGGTTGAGGTTATCAGTTCTACCTCTGTGTATATAGCTTTCAATCTTGTGTTATCAAAGAATGGTCCAGCAAATCCATTAAAGAATCCTTGATCTTCACCAAACAAAGAGAATGTTGCTAATGCACTGTCATAGTCGTTTGATGGGACTGTTGAGGTGAAAAAGAAATCATTCTTCTCATAACCTCTTTGATCAGTACCAACAAAGTTTACATCGTTAAAGACATGTTCAAAGCTATGGAGCAATGATCAAGATGAGTCAGTAACATGTACTGATATAGCAAACCTATCTTTACAATCAGGACCGGATGCAATGTGTTGAGCAGTACATACAGGCACAGTAAGGTTTGAAACATGAGGCTTTACTTGTGCTCCATACTCAAGATTGAATCCTCTATTGACCTCATCTTTCGTCATTTCATCAAAAAGGTTAACTGTTTGACTTACAGCTCCCCCTCCTGTCGTTTCATTTCCTGTTTGTAGACACTTTCCTAAACCTGGCCCACAAGTAGCTCCTACAAACACTCCTCCTGTTGTATTCCAATCAGGAACATTTGTTGTGTTTGAACTATCTTGAAACCCTGGA
>MDSZ01199863.1_pt1 | contig 14213 bp, 6 predicted proteins | sample 811201 | NCBI WGS metagenome assembly MDSZ01 (sample SAMN05326647, study PRJNA326480) | marine metagenome | isolation source: seawater | place: Indian Ocean: North | collected 2010
CAATTATTAACTGATCGTCTTGATCTGGATATCTAACATCTTGTCCTTTACCAATGATAACATTGTTACTACCAGTATTATAAGTACCAGCAGAATTACCAATAGCAATGTTATCACTACCGTAAACATTGTATAGAGCAAATGCACCAATAGCAATGTTATTGCTCTGGTTAGTTGATATACCTGCACCCCATAGTGCTTCTCTACCTATACCAATATTCTGATCGTGATCTTCTCTACCACTATTAGTTGTAAGACCAGATCTAACAACTATGAAACCATAAGTATCTGTTAATCCAATACTACCACTTGATAAGTAGATAGCATCATTTGGATCAGTCAATAAAGCAAAATTGTCTTGTCCTTTTACTTTAAACTGCTGACCAATTAATTTTCCTAGATGAGCATTAGTACAAGTACCAATATTAAATGATAGGTTACCAGTAACAGCACTGTTAATTGTACCAAGGTCACCAAGTTGGGATATCTCAAATGCCCAATCTCCACCCTGTATGTTAGCGAAATTATCTGTAGTACCATATACTCTGTAAGCATATGGATCATTAGATAATGAACTACCATCAGAGAATGAAATGGTGCTGGCATTACCAGTCTCACCATAAGTGATAATAGATTGAGAACCTAAATCCTGTCCTACCTTATCACCAATATAGATGTTATGCGAACCTTCTGCTTCTTGACCAGCAAAATGTCCTAAGAATACATTAGATTCTGCCTTAGTCTGACCACCCTTCTGGAAGGCACTGTGACCAATAGCAATATTTCTCTTAGTGTTATTACCTAAACCAGCTTGTTGACCAGCCCAGTTACCGATAAAGAACCCCTGACGATCACTACCATCAGTTTCTAACTCACCAGCTTCTCTACCAATTCTTATTAACTGCGTTCTAAAGTCTACATTATCTTCAATCGTTGCAATACCAGTAACCGTGAGGTTCTTAGTAGTAGATGCATGACTTACATTAATCTGCTCAAATTGTGCAGATGTTGAATTAAAATCGTTATATGTAGCACCAACACCAGAAAGAGCACTGATAATACCTACCTTACTTTGTAGGTTGAGAGTATCAGTAATATCAGTTACATAAAGAGTAGGTGCAGTTGCAATACCATTTATATTCCAGTTCCTTGCATTTACTTCGTCATATGTTAAATCGCCTGTGACATTCAAATTACCACCAACTGTTAAATCAGAAGTAACTGTTGCTGATGCACCTACATTAAGATCAGTCTGAACATTCCAAGATACAACTTGCCCTGAAGGGTTAAGAATAACTGCCCTAGAAGCAACTGGCTTACCAAAGTCAGCTGGGTTCTCTGGCAACATTTGAGTGTAATACTCACCACCAATAACAATTGGAGGTTGAGTAGGGCCAGCTGGGTTACCAATATATAATTTCTTATACGACTTACCAGCACCTACATCAGATGTATCGTAGGTATATACTAATTCACCAAAGGATACACCAGTTCCAACTGGTGCTGCGGTTGGTGGTGAGGTTCCTTGCGTCCTCTTTATCAGAATCGTTGCAGCCATTAGTATTCCCCTCCATCAATTGTGGTGGATGGTAAGTTAGTTTGTGTTATAAATTTAGCGGATGCTGAGTCATAAACTAGGAAACTACCGTTTGCTAGATTATTGGCATTAACATCAGAAAGTAAAACTAGTTTACCTCCTCCACCACCTCCACCTAGGGAGCCGCTGGCAATAACCTTAACTTGGCTGCCAGTACCAATTCGTAAAGACGGCATTACCTTGTTACCCCTGCTCTAACATTGATCATTCCTTCAACGACTTTTACCTTGCTAGTACCGTCATTCAAAAGCACATCGTAAAGGTAACGACCAGGTTTAATATCGGTTGTTATAGTAGATGCCATTGAGATCTGGATCTCTCCGTCCAATGGACTAGATATAGTCGAAGCAAAGGCAACATAGTTAGTACTACCTGCCCATTTTCGTAGTTGTGCTGTTGCTGTAAAACCTGCTAGATTCAGGGTAGTATTATTATCATTATCACCAAGTGCAAATAAGTGCTCAAAATCAGTTCCCTGTTCAATCTGCAAATTAGAGACAAAAATTGCCATCTGCTATGCTTACTATTATCCTATAAGGTATTTAGTTTCTTTATCTCTACTACTAGCTTATCAACCTTTTTGTGAAGGCTATCTATATCTGCTCTTATCAATTCTAAATCAGTTAGATTGGAATTATCTTGTGGAACTGCTTCATCACCATAATGAAACCTTAAAAATTCCTTGTGTGGATCTCTCATAATTTTGATGTAATTTTTGCAAGCATTTCTTTAATTTCAGTAATCTCTTTCTTCATGTTATCTATTTCTTCTTTTTCCTTTGCTTTTTTAAATTTTGCTTGTTGATACGCAGAAAACCCAGAGCTATCAGTATTAATGATAGCTCCTGTTTCCTCATCCCTATACAAATTAGGGTGTCCTTTTACTGGGATCATGCTAATGCGAGTGCTCGAACATTCTTGATAATTGGAATATCAGCTTGGTTTGTTCCACTCAACACAATCTTAATAACAAATCCTGTGAATGGTGACAAATCATTTCTAGTATACTGATACTCGTTCCACTTGTATGCTGGAAGAATAAACTTGTCTGCCTGTCCATCATTGGCAGCAGAATCAAGCATTGTATCTCCAAAGCCATCGCCAGTGGTATCGACACTATTTAAGTATCCTGGGAATAACTCAAAACTCTGTTCGATCTCACTAGAATCACCTCTTACCAAACTGTACATAACTCGGAAATCAACCGATGCAGGTCTAAATGCATCGAACACAACTTTAAGAGAAGTTGCTGGTTGTTTAATGTTTATTATCTTAGATTGATAATACGAGGTATGTAAATCTCCTGTTAAAACATTAGCTCTTGGATCAGTAGCATAATTACCAATTGGTTTATTAAGTCTACTTGAAGTGAACTGAACATTTGCTGTGTCTAAGCACAACATAGGAGAACTCCAGAAATTACCACCGTTAGAAATAGCAATCCTTGTTGTCAAAGATTTATTCCTGAATAAGGAAGTAAGACTATTCTTTTCGTTAACTTCAGAAGCAACGATTCTAGTACTTGGTAATTTAGTTTCTTGATTAATTGCACATGGTAAGAATCCAAGATCGCTAAATGATGTTTCATTGCCATCAACACTAGTTCCACTGACAGTTCTTACATTAACGACTGCAGAATCTGATGATCCTGGAGTAGTTACATCGAATGCTGGAACAATAGTATTATACTGGATATTCTTAGAAGCGTGTGCATTAGCACCACCACCATATATCTCAGCATTGAATCCTAACTGAGGCATACTGAGACCGCCGTTATCTGCAGATCTACCACCTCTGTCAACCTTAATGACATAATCATCCATCTTCTTCTCTAGAGGTGATACATCGTGTTCTGTATTAATCTTACTTAATGATACACCAGCAAATTCATATTTACTAATGATAGAACCTTCAGCATGATTGATAGACTGAGTATTATCTACTCCTCTAACAATACCACTTAGAGTGTTAATACCAACAGTTGTGTAGGAAATAACCTCATTATTAATCTTAGCATAACCAGTATTAGCAGCACTAACAAGTACTCCCTCAAATACATCAAATCCAGTACTGTCAGCGATAGAAACGCTAGTTGTAGTAGAGTTGACTAATGTTGATAATGTTGTTGGTAAAGTATTGGGTTCAACACCACTAACTTCTACCTTATTTCCAATACCATACATTCCGTGATTGAAATGATTGATTCTTGCATATTCTCCAGTATAAATGCTACCTGTAGCATCATACCTATAAACATCTTGACCAGAATCAACAACCGTTCCAGCTTCATGGAAGTAGTTTAGATTAGCACCAGCAGTAAATTCTTCTGCTTGCATTCCAGTTAGATATAGAGTATCTAATCCATTAATGGAGTTAATACCAATTCTAACACCAGTACCAGAACCACTCATATCAGCAGTTACAATACCGACCATATCTCCAACTTTATAACCATTACCAGGAACAGATATAGTTGCTGCAGTGATAGCGGAAGCACCAGCACCAACTGATACACCAAGTTTTAATCCAGTACCTTTACCAGTAATGTTAAAGGTTCTAACAGCAGCAAGTGGAGTACCATAGTTGAGTCCACCTGTATTAATTCCAACAACACCTGTTGCAGGACCACCCCTATCTTCGATATAACCATATCGATAAGTGGCAGTACTATCACCAACCTTTCTACCAGGAACAAATACAGTTCCTATATGACCAGCATTAGTAGTTGTCGTAAATCCAACAGCAGCCTTCTTAGGAAGTGCCTGTATTGGATCAGTATTCAATGGCGGTAATGTTTGGTTGTTAGATCTAAGAGGAGGGTTCTGGAAGGTTATAACACCATCATCAGAAGTGAATTTAGCTCGATACAGTTTAAATGTTAAGTCCTCAAACTGAGATGGAGTCCATGTTCTACCATTAGAGGACTTGAACATGTTACCAACTAAGAATTGGTTAGCATAAACTCTACCAGCAGCAGTCGGAAGATTCTGAGCATTAAGTGCCGTCTGTCCCATTTCTGCTGTAAAGATCTCATATCCATTAGCAGGAGCACCAACAATGAAAGCATATTCAGTTGCTGGTTTCAGATACACGGGTGACGGGAATGTCACATGCGTCGGGATAGAAGCATCTACTGATGTTTGAATATCTGCAGAATTTAAGAATACAATAGCATCCTTATTGATAATCTCCTTCTTAGGAATACCAAGTTCCATCTCTCTTAACTGCACGAATGCAGGTCGAGAAGGATCAGTATCAACTGTTGCAAAGTAAATATCAACCGAAGTTACATATGCACCAAACTGGTCAACCATAAATGATTGTGCCAATGGGTCATCCTGTTCTGCTTCCTGTGTAGGTACAGGAGTAGGTATTGGATTAGGTATTGGGTTTGGTACAGGAACAAATACTGGAGGTCCAGGAACTGGAGGTCCAGGTACAGGGTTCGGTACAGGTGGTCCAGGAACCGTCACCGTCTGCGGAGGCATTACGATGATTAATGGTGGCGGTGGAGCTGGGGGTTCAGGAGGTGGGGGTGGCCTTCTGTTAACAAAGGTCAGTCCGTAATTCCTCTCAATCGTCGTAGTTTCTAGAGTAGTAACTCTAACATCTGTTTGTACATTTCTAGTAGTTCCTACAGCAGTGTATGTTGCAGCACCAGAAGATATTAAAGTACTACCTCTTAGTCCAGTAGCATTAGTAGAACTTGATGTAACTTTAAATTCTCTTTCTCCAGATCTAATTCTTGCTAATGGTGTTGGTGTTCTTTCTGGGTCTCTTATCCATACAGCACCATAAACATCACCATATGCATCTGTTCTTAATTCAAGACCAGCACCCTGTTGAGCACCAGCATTAGATATAGTTGCTTGAGCACCACTAGTTTCACCTGCAATTACAGTTCCAATAGGAAGGAATCCAAAGAAATCTCCCTGTGCAGCTGCTGCTAAAGCGTTACAGTCAATATTAATAACTGTAGAACCTTGAGAATATGCTGTAGGTAAAGTCTCATTTCTATCTAAAGGATTCTGCTCAAATACTCTAGTTGGATTTGCAAATGGACCTTCTTTGTGATCTGGTCTACAAAGTCTAAATCTGAAGGTTTCACCACCAACTAAAGCAGTAATAGTTTCACCAACAGAGAATGCTCCAATTACATTAGTAATTCCAATAATTTTTGGAACCACATCAATTGTTCCTACTTGATCAAAGAATATAAAATATCTACTAAATGGTCTTAAACATTGAACACTAAATGCCACATTCCTTGATCTACACCAAGGATCAAAAGTTTCACTAGCAATATAAGTATTTTCTGATCTAATATCATCCCTTTCAACACTTCTTATACCACTACTTTCAGACATTCTCAATTCATCTTGACCAAATCCATCATCAATATTGTTTACTGATAATCTGGTATCGTAAGAAGTTCTTCTAATAGTCTGTGTTTGTAAGGTTCTAGATCTACGAGTACTAATCCAGTTATCACTAGATGGGTTTAGAGTGACATCACCTTTAAATTTATGAACAAGGAATGGATTTAAGTTGTTAACTCTAGTAGCAAAATCCTGACTAACGAATACCTCTTCTTCATAATTAAGGGTAATCATTCTACCAGTCTTTCTGGTATTATCATCTAAAAGTGCAAAATCTTGTGATAAATCTAATTCTTCTGGTGGTAGTTGTGTAGAAGGTAACAACTGCATATCAACAGAACTTAGATCATTAAGAGGTCTCAATTCCCCTTTATCAATATCAACATCTATTGGAGATGAAACATCAACAAAATCAGATGATTTAAATGAATCCGCAAAGAAACCACTCTTAAATCTATCAAGTCCATCTGCATCTTTAACCTGCAATGTTTGAACTTTTTGTTCTAATAAAGATAATGAAGTAACTTTTTCTAAATTTCCTACACGATCTTCAATTCTACCAATATCACGCATTGTATATCGGCGGTTATCCATCAAATAAACTGCAGCATCATTAATATCATAAAGATATGCTGGCATTGTAATGACTGCAATAGTCATTCCATCTGCATCATCAGCAGGTGGTTTTGGATTATTTGATGGAGTTCCTTTAGATACAACTACATTACCAGCAGTCTTCATAATTAACTTATCAATTCTACCTAAGTAATTTTTGAATCCAAATTCTGCAGACTCATTTGGAGTTGTTATTCTTCTAGGTTCATCATTAAATATTCTACTTGCTTGGTAGAAAGGTGAGAAAGAAGCAGATGCAGGACTATATTCTGCTACTCTGGGTCTAAAATCTAAAGTGTCAGTTGCCCTTACTTTATTAACTCCTATTACAGGAATATCATGATTAAATCTTTCTGCATCATAACTATTAACTGTAAATATATCTCCAACATCTGCTGCTGGAATTTCGTATCTATCAAATACAATAGTTAATTTTCTAGATGGAATATAACTATTATCAAATCTTACCAATCTAGAATAATCATAATACTGCTCTCTTTGTCCTGCATCCAATACAAATAAATCTGTTACATCTCTATATTTTCCAGGACTCACTGCCTGAAGAATGGATGATGTATTAGAATCTTGGAAATTAAGTTCTTCTAGAAGATTAAACTTGTCTGCTGTTCTATAAACAACACTTATCGAACTAGTACCTGCATCAACAGAAACAACTCTTGCTACAGCATTTGTTGTTGCTCCCAATATATCTTCACCAACTATAGCTTCTGATAATATAGAATCAGTAGATGTAAAGATTAACTTATCAAAAACAGGAGCATTATTATCTAATGATTCATATACTGCTACAACTTCACTTACATCTGGATGATTTAAACAAATATGCTCATCTTGAACTCTAGTTCCATATAATTGTTTAGAAGTTAATCCATCATTTAATGTAGAACTAGCATTAGTTCCTGATCCAGAATTGTTTGAATATATGATATTAGTTATCTGACTCTTAAGATATGACTTAACTTTACTCTTAATATTCTTTTTAGATACAGTAACATTAACTCTAACACCTGATTGGTTGAATAAGAGACCATTAATAGTTAAAGTATTTGTAGCAACCTCAACTTGAGATTGATCAATTTCAGCAATATTACCATTAGAATATTGTACTTGATATCTTTCTTGATCAAATGCTACAAAATTAATATCATCTATGTCAATAGAACTTGTACTAACTACAAGAACACCATTAGCATCTGTAGATTCACCAGTTACTTGTTCTGAGAAAATCATCTCAGATCCAGTAAAATCTATATCGGCAACATTAGTAGCAGGGAGTCTTAAATACAACCCACCACCATCGTTAGAAACTAAATCCTGCTCACCTATTCTAATTTGACCTTCATAAGTTGAACTTGGAAGAGCACCATTATACAAATTAGCGACAGAAGAAATTGCCCTTACTGTCATATTAGCACCAGTATTGGCAACTACTTCAACTACATTTTGTTGAATTCTACTATTACCTGGTATCTGATATCTAATAATATCACCTGGTTGGAATCTTTCAAAAGTTCTTCCTGGAGAAGTAACTACACCACCAGTTGTTATTCTTACTTGATCAGTTGCATTAAATCCAAATGGAACTTTACCATATAACTTTTTATCAGCAGTGAATGAATTACCAGATTGTGCAAAACTAGTAACATCATTCATATCATAAGTAATTACCTTTTCAACAGTTCTAGATACATTTTCTTCCTTACCATTTACAATAATCTGTTCTCCAGGTTGGAATACACCAGATGTTTGAGTTATTGTAAGAGTACTAGATCCAGCACCAGCATTTACAGCATATGCAGTTGCTCCACTTTGATTTCCTCTAAGATAAGCAGATGCATTAACTTCATTGCTAGAAACATAATCATTAAGATCTAATTTAGTATATGTTTGAACATCATATAAAAATAGATCAAAATCAGTTGCAGCATCTTCATACTTAGCATCAACTAAACCAAAATTATATACTTTTGCTTCACCAATTTTAGTTTTACCAGAACCAGTAGCATCTGCTAATTGAAGATCAATAGTGTTTCTAAATGTAGTAATACCAGAAACATTATTAACGGTAACACTATTACCCATTTGAAGAGCAAAAGATTCCCTATTAAAGTCTTCTTGGGTCGTTCTTGGTTTTAATACATCTACAGTTGTACCAAAAGTCTTAAATTCGTAACCTTTAATATATGCTGTTCCTGGTGATATTTTAACACATGCTAAATCATCATTAGGAGTATTTCCTTCTACAGTTGGTTCGTTAGCATAAAACAAACCATCATTACCCTTTCTATCATTTAAACTATTTCTGACATTAACAAAGAATGGACTTACAGTATAATCTCCAGATTCGTCAAATGTCCTTTTAGCAATATAATCCCTTATCATACTATATTGAGGATCTCTCTTTTCCCATGTTTCTATTCTACCTGCTCTGACCCTCATCAATTCGATGAAATCAGTATCATCCTTTTGTTCGGTTTCCTTCTTAGTAAGTATAAGTTCTATTTTTAGTCTATCAGCACCAGGAGCAGCATAGTTGGAATATCCTTTTGCGTTATCATATAATTTTGGATCTTCTTTAGCATTAACTGCCTTTTCTACTACTTGTAATCCAATCCTATAAAATGGAGCATTATGGTACTGTTCTAAAATTATTGTTTGTTGATTAACCCTTACAAAAGCACCTCTTACAAAATAAACACCATCTCCAATACTAGCAGAAGTACCAATTGTTGCTGCATCTATAGAGATAGTTGAAGCAAATGATGACCCTTCACCTAAAGTGGTATTTCCATAAGTAACTTGTTCCTCTAATAACAGATTTTCAGAATCTTCAAAGTACTGGAAATCTCCACTTGGACCTGGACGCAAATACTTTATGTAAAGAGTTGGATGATTTTCAGTAGAAGTTTCAGATGTAATATAATTAACTACTAATGCTGTTACATCAGATGTTTCGCCTTTAATTCTTTTTCCTACAATATCTTGCAAATATACTTCAATATCTGTTCCTAAATGTGTGGGATCTAACCTAACACAAAAATACTGTCCATCATAATGACAAGCACCAGGAACTACAACAGACCCTTCTTTAAAAATATGACTACCAAACTGTTCAACCTGATTCTGCATGATTGACTGTAAATTAGTCAATTCACGAGCTTGGACAGGATATCCTGGCTTGAATAGAACTCTATGGTAATTGTCTGTCCTGTCAAAGTCGTCGTAATATGGACTTATATTCAGGTTAGTCTGTTGTGGCATTTTTTTAGAATTCTAATACGATTTTAATGTCTTCTTTTTGTCTCAAGTTCCTTGTAATAGATGGTCTATTGTCAAGGTAAATAATGTCTCCACTGCGTCTATTTATTTCAGGATCAGCAAGACCATTTGTAAACTGAACCCCAAGGTCAACAACCTTACCTGCAGGTGTAGTTGTAGATATACCACTAAAGGTTGTATCTACATTGACACTGAAAGCAGTACTAGTGACAGCATCACCAGTTGACTGGAAATTCAAGACAGGAGCTTGTGATGAAACTTGCTTACTATCTGTTTGATCAAAGGTTGATTGGTTATAAGAAAGACTTCTATCTTGGAAGTACTTAATAACCCTAGTATCAATATCATAAGACGCAACATATCCTCTGGCAGTACCCACTCCAGAAATATTTTGCTCAATTTGTGTTCCAATCCCAAGTGCTTGAGATGTGTTTCCTGTAAATTTAAATGCCTTTAAAGCAGAAAATTCAGAAGTTTGCAAATAATTTGTTCCTGCTACACCTATTGCGGTTGGATTTCTAACTAATCCAACTTGTGCAAATACAGTATCGGAAGCAAAATCATATGACGATGCATCAAAACGAGTATAAATTAGAACTTTATCAGTTCCAAGTTCTTTATACACATTAAACCCATGTCCATTTGAAGGTGGAATTATAGGTGTTAATTTTGCAAATTTAGTAGCAGACCCATTAATAGAAGAAAGATCAACACGAGCATAACTATAATCTTTACCTCCACTGGTAACTTGTGCAGAAATAATTTGACCTTGAGTATTGGTCAATACTCTACATTTTCCACCACTACCATCACCAACAATATCAACCTCAATAGGACTAGATAGGAAATTATATCCCGATCCAGCCTCATCAATAGATACTACTTTAATTTGATTATTATTTGATTGTGAATCACCATTGTCTCTAACAACTTTAATGTCAGAATCAGTGGATGACTCCCACTCATTAGGAACCGCAATATACTCAGTAGAGTCAAATTTCACAATATCCGCAGGAGGAACTGTAAACAGATACTTCCATAGATATCCATCACCACTAACACCAGCAGTAGCTGGTTCAAGATCAGTAAAACTTGGTTCGTCTAAAGATGCACTAGCAATAGTCGAAATACCAGCAGCACCATTATTAATACAGATATAAACTCTATAATCCCTATTCATCACATAATAATTGGATGAATAAAGTCTACTAGAATTAGAAACTAAAGAACGATTGTTAGTACTATAATCATGTCGGTACATATCATATGATGTACCTTTAGTCCAAGTAATTTTCCTAACCAATCTTCTCACATCACCAGGAAATATCTTCCTTCCAAATAACATAGTATCATACACATGGTTATTGTAATTGATACTATCAATTGGTGAAGGTGGTTCAACAGTAGTGCTGTTCCAAGTATCAGTTCTACCAAATCCAGAAATGGTTGGATTTGCCAATCCCAAAAACGAGTAGTATGAATTATTACCGCTAGTAATATCATCCATGAAATTATTAGCGTTTATGATCCTAAATTGATCGGTTATAATTGCTGACATTACTATCGTTTAATGAGAGTGCAAACTTTTTTTGTATTTATAAGGTTTTTCCAAGTGCTCCTGTGTACCTCAGACCAGTATTGATCCTCTTAGCGATTGGATAATTGTCCAAATCAGGATTATACTGAAGTCCTTTAGTACTGAAACTAATAGGACGGGCTTGATCTCTTTGAGTATTAGAGAATTTACCCCATGTGATTAATGCAGTAGGATTCGCAGTTGATCCAACACCAACCAATCCTGTAATATCAGTACCAGAGTGGATGTTACATGTTATAACACCTGTTCTAGCACTACCATCCCAAGATAATGCATGTGCATAGTATATATTGTCAAGTTCAAATGTACTAATACCGATAGGATCAGAATCATGTGCATCAACACTTGTTATAACACCTGCTGCAGGTGTTATTCCAGTATTATAAAGTTTAAATGGATATCCAGTTGAGAATCCAGTTACATAAGATGAATTTTCAGCATTAACTAAGTTATTGGTATCCAATTGAATAACAAGTCCAAGATCAGTACCAATACCAGCAGAAGTGGTAATACCAGTAACAACACCGATATATCCCTGAACATCCTCATCTAAAGGATCTACATCATTCCAAATCTCCCAGTTAACACCTGCCTGTGCAGTTGTACCAATACCAACACCGTAAATATAAAGTCCAAATGGATCATTTAATAATCCATCAAGATCTCTAAAGTTTTCAGTGTGATCAACAAATAAGAAAGTATCTGTAGCAGCAACTCCTGCAATAATATTTACTGTTGGAACAATCTGTGCTTCAAGAGAATCTCTTGCTTTAGAAACTATTGCTCCACCAAATACTCTATCAACTTTTTGCTTATTCCATCTAAGTGGTTTATAGTTATCATTATTAACACCAGCACCTTGATAGAATGGTGTTTCTACAACAGATGCTGTAGTTACATTAACAACTATTCTTGGTTCTTGTTGTGCGAAATTAGTATTATCCTTAGGAACCCTATTCAATTCTATTTCAGAACTCTTGAATAGTTCTAAATCATCACCAACCTTAATTAATTCATTAACATCAAATAAAGCACTATCAGTTCCAACTGTTCCTCTATAGAAGAAGATAAACACATCGTCATTTACAGTAGGAGGTGTTTCAAAGGAAACTGATGTTCCACCATTAAATGTATAGTGCTTATTAGGTTCTTGAAGAACACCATTGACAAATATTAGAAGAACTGGTGCTAAATCAATTTGTCTAGAATCAATATCATTATTATCAATTTCAAAACTTATTAGTTGCTCTTGATAATAGAGTGGATATCTTGTTCTAGCACCATCTTGATATGACTTGATATTATCAATATAATCAATATTACCAAACTGCCATGATGCAATATCATCACTAAAGATATCAAGTACTTCAATTTCAAATGGTTCAAATAAATCACCTGCATCAGGATCAGTTGATAATCCAACAAGATTAAACTTGTCACCTATCTTAAATCCATATCCAAGTTTTGAGAAATTCCATCTTTGAACTTCAAATAGTTCAAATTCTGGATCTGTTGATAATCCAACGAAACTAGTGCTTACTCCTATGATATCAACTGTTATAGAACAACCAACACCAGTAGTTGTAGTATTACCAAGTCCTTCTCTATAACTACCCTGAATACTTAGATACTCACCATTTGGTTGTGGTGCTTTAATAGTAGCATTTTCAGTAAATCCAGTACCACCATTAGATACAGTAAAGATTAGAGATCCACCAGCACCAACAATTGCGGTAATGGTTTCACCACTTCCTACAGTATCATGAGCACAGATAGAATCAATTGTTCCAAGAGTTGTCTTATATCCAGAACCAAATGTCAAATTATGCCAAGGAGCAACAGTACCACCACTATGATAAGAGTGGTGAATAGTACTAATACCAGCGTTAATTTTGAATGTTCTGGCAGAAATAATACCAGTTACATCTAATGTCTGATCATAATCAGGGTAAATGTTAGTTGTTAGACCAACTCTTACTGTACCACCACCAGTATAAGGATGTGCTAGTGTAGATACACCAACGAATGTTGTAAAGGATGTAGTAGTTCCTACAGACCTTACAGTGTAATAGTAACCTTGAACTCCGCTAGGATATGTCTTAGCACCATACTGACATGTAACACCGATACCTGCTAACTTAAAGTTTTCAGGTTTTACTAATCCATGATTAGGAGCAGTAAACTGTAGAACACCAGTACTAGGATTGTATACTGCGTTTGTTGGAGTTAGAGCAGCACCAGACCAAGAATCAATGTATATTGCACTAGAAGCAGCAGATACAAAGGAATGAGCGTAATTGCCACCGTACTGAATTGCACCAGGAGTAGCATTAAGGAATCTATGAGTATGGTTACCACCAGAGACTACTGCATTAGTTGCCTCATGTCCTGCCATGATATCATAACGATGCTCAGATGTGTCAGTAGAAACACCGACCTGAAGAGTAATATATCCAGTCTGTTTCTTAATACCGCCTGTTGTTGCACTATCAAAGATATGTGCAAATTGATCATTAGGACCAGTAGCACCAACATCTACTGCAAATGTATTAACAGTAGTACTTGCAATAGATACCCACTTACCGTGAATAGGATCTGATACACGAGGATATGCGTGAGCAATTCTATAATGATCTCTAGCACATTTCAGTGATATTGCTCCAGTATCAAACTTAACTCTGTCATTGTTCATGAATCCATGACCAGCGACTGTTACAGTCATAATA
>MDSZ01015845.1_pt1 | contig 14212 bp, 6 predicted proteins | sample 811201 | NCBI WGS metagenome assembly MDSZ01 (sample SAMN05326647, study PRJNA326480) | marine metagenome | isolation source: seawater | place: Indian Ocean: North | collected 2010
AAGATAGTGTCTGAATTTTCGATTTTTTGCCGGCTAAAACCAAGATCAGCAAAAATCAGCGGTTAATCAGACCTTCCTTAAGCACTGACTAAAAGTAATAGTCTTTAAACGTATTTGAACTGATATTTATGGAATAAAAATTCATAAATATCAGACTGTTAGCCAGTTGCTGATATTTGATGAGTGAAATTCTCGTCGTGAATGATGTTGTTCAGTGTAATTTTGTGCGCAGTTATTATTAGCCCTGGGTTTGGTTTGTATTTCAATTAAGACAAATTAAGAATAACTGGAACTGTTTTTGCGCCTGAATATTGGTTTCATAAATGACCTTGTAATACCTGTTGTTTATTTAACAGGGATTGTATCGGTTTTGGCTTAACGTTATGTGTGTGGTCAACAGCCGTCTTTGTTTGATGTTCAGCGCAGAAATTACTCGCTTATCAGTGCTATAGGCTATTTGACTCCTGATGCGCTATAACTTAATTCAATCGACTATCTATATATGACATTTGGTCATTAAGACTGAGATTGCTGCTTTAACCTGTCACAGAGCTGAAAAATATGAACTTTACAACGTTTGCTGAAACAGAATTCCACACAACGTAAAAAACGTATCAGGGTGGGCGATGCGCTGAATCGCTGCAGCAGTACCTGAACCTTTGCGCTGGCTTTCTGTGTCAGTGAACGAAAGCGGCTGAGCCGTAATTTTGTCCGGGGAAAGGGAGACTGCATATGATGGTGACACTTACATTTATTCTGTATCTGGGGCTGATGCTGGTTATTGGTCTGGTCGCTTACCGGCGCACACAGGACCTGTCAGATTATGTACTCGGTGGGCGCAATCTGGGTCCTGTACCCAGTGCGCTCAGTGCCGGTGCATCTGATATGAGTGGCTGGCTGCTGTTGGGGCTGCCCGGCTTTGCGATGAGCGCAGGTTATGGCGCATTCTGGCTGGCGGGAGGACTGTTGGTCGGCACCTGGCTTAACTGGCTGATTGTGGCACAACGTCTGCGTACGTATTCCCACCGCGCCAATGATGCTCTGACCCTTCCGGCGTTCTTTGAAAACCGCTTTGATGATAAATCCCATGCGCTGCGTGTGGTGTCCGCTTTTTTTATTCTTGTTTTCTTTTTGTTTTATACCAGCTCTGGCCTGGTGGCGGGCGGAAAATTATTTAACACCGTATTCGGTATTGATTATCAGGTTGCCGTAGTGATCGGTTCGCTGGCGGTGATTTCCTATACCTTATTCGGCGGTTTCCTTGCAGTATCCTGGACTGATGTGGTTCAGGGTTTATTAATGGCAGGAGCGCTGCTGATCGTACCGGTTGTGGTGGTCAGTGATCTCGGTGTCAGCGATACCTTTGCCGCTATCGAGGCAAAAAATCCGGAATTACTGGATATGTTCACCAATGCCGATGGCACGACCATCAGCCTGATCGGTACCCTGTCGTTACTGGGTTGGGGGCTTGGCTACTTTGGCCAGCCGCATATTCTGGCACGCTTTAAAGGTATCAGCAGTAAAGACCATGTGCCCACAGCACGGCGTATTGCCGTGGCCTGGAGTGGCCTGTCCATGGCGGGTTCTGTATTAATTGGTCTGTTTGCCATTGCCTATCTGAAAACCGGACTGGGCGACAACGAAACGGTATTTATGGTGATGGTCGATGCGCTGTTTCATCCGGTCGTTGCCGGTATTCTGCTGGCAGCTATTCTGGCGGCGGTCATGAGTACCGCAGATTCACAATTGCTGGTGTCTTCCTCGGCGCTGGCAGAAGATTTTTATAAAGCGCTGTTTCATAAGGATGCCACTCCTGAAAAGCTGGTATTGGTTGGCCGCGTTGCGGTGATCGTGATTGCGGTAATTGCCACACTGCTGGCACTGGATGAAAACTCCGGCGTGCTGTCTCTGGTGTCGTATGCCTGGGCAGGCTTTGGTGCTGCTTTTGGTCCGGCGCTGGTGATGAGTCTGTACTGGAAGCGCATGAATCGCTGGGGCGCACTGGCGGGTATTGTGGTTGGTGGTGTCACGGTTGTGATCTGGAAGCAGCTCGAAGGTGGGTTGTTCGACCTGTATGAGATTATTCCGGGCATGGTAGCGGCGACGGTTGCTGTGGTTTTTGCAACGCTTTCAACATCAGAGCCTGATGAACGCATTCAGCAGCAGTTTGATGATGTCGTCACTGAAGTGCGCAGCTGATTTCTGCTGAAAAATATTCTGTGCTGCAGCATTCAGGGTAAATCAGCTTACTTTGACAGTGTTGCAGCGACTGGTAATAAGAAGGCAGTGCCTGCCAGTGGCGGCGCACTGTACGGGAGATAACCATGACAGCAATTTCTGAACCGCAGACCATATCCTCCGCTGAGCAGCAGCTTGATCAGCTACGGGAAAATATCCGCCGTCATTATCTTGCTGATGAAGACACGGTATTAAAAAACCTTATCTGTGCGTCAGGTTTCAGTCGTGATGCCCGGCAGCAGGCATCGCACAAAGCGGCTGATCTGGTACGCCGGGTTCGCGCCGAAAGCCGCCCCAGCATGATGGAAAATTTTCTCGCTGAATACGGCCTGTCGACAAAAGAAGGCGTGGCGCTGATGTGTCTGGCGGAAGCACTTTTGCGGGTGCCGGACTCCACGACCATGGATGACCTGATTGAAGATAAAGTCGCTTTTGGTGAATGGCGGCAACACATAGGCAAGTCGGCATCGTCGCTGGTTAATACCTCGACCTGGGCGCTGATGCTGACCGGTAAGCTGATTGCTTCGGCGGGGGAAGAGGGCATGTCGGTCACCTTACGTGGCATGGTGAAACGCCTTGGTGAACCTGTAGTGCGCACAGCCGTGGGACAGGCAATGAAAGAACTGGGCCGTCAGTTCGTCCTGGGCCGGGATATTCAGGAGGCAACCAAAAGGGCAAAAAAGCTGGAGGCCGAAGGTTACACCTATTCGTATGACATGTTGGGTGAAGCTGCACGTACCGCAGCGGATGCAGAAGAATATCTGAAGCATTATGCCCATGCGATTGCAGCCTTAAGTCCACTCTGTGTGCATAAGCGTATTGCTGATAATCCGGGAATTTCCGTCAAGCTGTCAGCTCTGCATCCGCGCTATGAATTTGCCAAACGTGAGCGGGTAATGCATGAACTGACCGAGCGCACGCTGGTACTTGCCCGCCAGGCAGCAAAAGCTAATATGGGCTTTAATATTGATGCCGAAGAAGCTGACCGGCTGGATCTGTCACTTGATGTGATTAAAGCCGTCTTAGCGGATCCACAACTTAAAGGCTGGGATGGCTTTGGTGTTGTCGTCCAGGCTTTTGGTCAGCGCACCGCGTTTGTGATTGACTGGCTGTATGAACTGGCACAGCAACTGGACCGCCGGATTATGGTGCGACTGGTTAAGGGTGCCTACTGGGATGCAGAAATTAAACGGGCGCAGACGTTAGGGCTGGACGGCTTCCCGGTGTATACCCGTAAAGTGCATTCCGATATTTCTTATTTATGTTGTGCGGAAAAATTATTGGCGAAAACGGATCGTATTTATCCGCAGTTCGCTACCCATAATGCGCACTCTATTGCCGCAGTCCTGACCATGGCCGAAGGGCTGGATAACAAGGCTTTCGAATTTCAGCGCCTGCACGGCATGGGTGAATCTCTGCACGATATGGTACATCGTCAGGAAAAGACACGCTGTCGCATTTATGCTCCGGTTGGGCAGCACAAAGATTTATTGGCTTACCTGGTGCGTCGCCTGTTGGAGAATGGCGCCAACAGCTCGTTTGTAAATCAGATTGTTGATGAAAAAATTGCCCCGGAAACCATTGCCCGTGATCCTTTTTCTTTTGTTGAAGAACACGGTGTACTCGCCAGTCGGGCAATTGCACGTCCACCAGAGCTCTATGGAGAAGCACGCAGAAATGCTAAAGGCTTTGATATAACCAATATCCACGACGTGGCAATGATCGAACAACAGCGTGCGGTCTTTCGCACGCATAAATGGCGCGCTAGCCCGATGATTGCCGGAGGCCGATATCAGGGGGATGAGACCACGACACTGGTTAATCCTGCATGTCCGGATGATGTCGTCGGCACTGTAATCAGTGCGTCCGTTGCCGATATTAAACGGGCCATCGTGGCCGCTCAGGAGGGCTTTTCAGTCTGGTCGGCAACACCGACGCAAGAACGCGCTGAGATTATTGAACGAATTGCTGATCTGTATGAAGAGCACAGTATGGAGCTGTTTGCTCTGGCCACCCGGGAAGCAGGAAAAACATTGGCCGATGCCGTGGGTGAAATCCGCGAGGCCGTGGACTTTGCCCGCTACTATGCCCAACAGCTGCGTCAGTTTGAACAGAGTGCCGAAGCAGAGTATCTGTCTGCCCGGGGTGTGATCACCTGTATTTCGCCATGGAATTTTCCTTTGGCTATTTTCAGCGGACAGATCTTTGCAGCTCTGGCTGCCGGTAACAGTGTGCTGGCAAAACCCGCTGATCAGACACCATTAATTGCCGCCAGAGCGACTGAATTAATGCATCAGGCAGGCGTCCCTGAAGATGTGGTACAGCTTCTGCCGGGCAGCGGTGCGAAAGTCGGAGGACCATTAACCGCCGACGGGCGTATTGATGGCGTGTGCTTTACCGGATCGACGCAAACAGCGATGCGCATCAACCGAATGATGGCTGACCATATGGCAGCTGACGCGCCTTTGATCGCCGAGACCGGTGGTTTAAATGCCATGCTGGCAGACTCTACTGCGTTGCCGGAGCAGGTTGTACGGGATGTACTGGCGTCAGCGTTTCAGAGTGCCGGTCAGCGTTGTTCCGCCTTGCGTATTCTGTATGTACAGGAAGACATTGCCGATAATCTGCTGACTATGCTGTACGGTGCCATGGATCAGCTGCAGCCCGGTAACCCGTGGCAGCTGACTACCGATATTGGTCCGGTGATTGACGACGCAGCGAAACAGAAAATTGAAAATTACTGCAACGAGTTTGCTATCCGTGGCCAGTTAACCAAAAAGCTGGACGTACCAACAAGCGGCCGCTTTGTCGCGCCGGCGGTTATCCGCGTAAAAGGCATTGAGGAAATGCCGGAAGAAATTTTTGGTCCGGTATTGCACGTGGCAACTTTCCGCGCGACAGAAGTGAATGAAGTAATCCGTGATATTAATGCCCGTGGTCACGGTCTGACATTTGGTCTGCATACCCGAATGGATACCCGCATTGAATCTGTCACCCGTCAGATTCACGTGGGCAACACCTACGTTAACCGTAACCAGATTGGTGCCATCGTCGGTTCACAACCGTTCGGCGGCGAAGGCTTATCGGGCACTGGTCCGAAAGCCGGTGGTCCTGCTTACCTGAAGCGCTTTATGCGCGACAGGCGTGTACAGAACGAAATCCTTGAGAAGCCGGCCCATGTTATTGGCAGTGATGCACTGCAGTCAGCCATCGATCAGGTAGCGGTTAAAAAGCCAGCGCCGAAGGCAGCAGCACAGGCGCTTCTGGATGAACTTCATTTACCGGCCCGATATGCGGATGTGGATAACGTCAGCGATGTCACAATCATGCCCGGACCAACAGGTGAGAGTAATCGCTTGTCAGTGCATGCCCGTGGCGTTGTATTGTGTCTGGGGCCGGATGCCATGACAGCGATGAAGCAGGCTGCCATGGCGCTGGCTAATGGTAATCAGGCGGTGATGGTGGCTACCGGTGCTGACGATGTACTTAAGGCTTTAAACAGCAGTGCTCTGCCTTTGGTCGCTTTAAATGGCGTGGTTGAAAGCGAAGCACTGACGGCATGCCGTAACTTTGCTGCTGTCATCAGTTGTGCTGATGCACAGTGCCTGTCGGATTACCGTAAAGCGTTATCCTCAAGACAGGGGATTCTGGTTCCGCTGATCAGCGAAATGCTGCAGCATGAGCGTTATCAGATTGAACGTCATCTGTGCATTGATACAACTGCGGCCGGTGGCAATGCCAGCCTGATTGCGGCGTCGGAGTAATTTCCCGTTTCTTTTCTGTACAGTCTTAAACGGACATAGCTCACTGAATCGCAGGAAAGCGCTTTTACCTCTGAGTTATGGTGGTACTATCGGCGAACAGGGAACGTTCTCCACCATCAGGAAAGATAGCGCAGTGCAGCCATTTGATTCCATGCAGTTCCGTCATCCGTGGCGGCCGTATCAGGCCCGGGTATTGGGCGCAGTTCATGATCATTTAGACGATAAACGACTTCATATTGTTGCCGCTCCCGGAGCCGGAAAAACGACTCTGGGGCTGGAAATATTCAGAATGCTGGGCAAGCCGGCACTTGTTCTGTCGCCTACCCGTATTATCCGCGATCAGTGGCTGGAACGGCTGAAGGATTTCGTACCCGATGTAGCAGGCCTTAGCTGGATCAGTAACAGTGTTCATGCCCCTGGCATTCTGACCTCAATTACCTATCAGGCACTGCATGCAAAATTTTCTGAAGAGCTGAAACAGGAAAGTAAATACAGCGGAAATGCTACTGACTCTGAAGACGACGGGGAAGATGGACAGGCGGATGATATTTTTGCAGCGGAAGCGGACGAAGATACTGCTTCAGCGGATGTTGGTGAACTGGCGCAGGAAGAAGTAAACAGTTTTATCCGCATGATTGAAGAGAACCATTTTCAGGTTCTTATTCTCGATGAAGCGCATCATCTCAGGTCCGAATGGTGGCGGGCGCTGGAAAAAGTTTGTGAGCATTTTCCGGACATCGTTCTGGTGTCGCTCACGGCAACGCCGCCGTATGATGCTCAGGGCATGGAATGGGCGCGTTATGAACAGCTGTGTGGCCCGATTGATGAAGAGATATCTGTCCCTGAGCTGGTTAAAACCGGTACCTTGTGTGCGCATCAGGATTTTATCTGGGCCTGTGATGCGACGGTTACAGAAAAGCGTCAGATCGAGGAATACGACAACAGAGTCATGACGCTGTGCGACACCTTGTTTAACAGTGATGATTTTGTCTCTCTGGTGGCAACGCATCCCTGGCTTAACCCTGAGGGGCGGGAAGCGGAAATTGTTAAATCGCCGGAAACCGCCATTGCTCTGCTGGTGTTCAGTAAAGCAAAGGGATTACCAAAGCCTGTGTCACTGATGCAGTTTCTCGATATGGCAATTGAGGATATTCCTGAACTCGGACGTCATTGGTGGCAGCTGTTAACCGAAGCACTGCTGTTTGCTCCCAAACGCACGTATACGGAAGAGCAACAGCAGTTTATTGCGCAGTTAAAAAAACAGCTTAAAAGCAGCGAATTATTGTATAAAAAGGAGCTGTCACTGGAACGCTCGCGGCGGGCGGAACGCTCCCTGTCGCTCAGTGCCTCGAAGGTTCAGGCCTGCGCTATCATCCATGAGCTTGAATATGCACAGCGTGGCGCATCTCTGCGACAGGTTGTGCTAACCGACTATATCCGCGACGAAGAACTGCTGTCAGGGCTGGATACCGGAGAGATTAATCTCGGTGCCTGGCCGGTATTCCGCGAGATCACATCTTTCTCTCCCATTCATAATCAGGTTGGTCTGTTAACCGGACGTCTGTCGATTATTCCGACCGGCAAACTGCCTCTGCTGCTGGCCGCAATGGAAACCGATAACGTCCGTACAGAGCCAATGGGCCAGGACGATGTTTACCATAAAGTCATTGCACCGCTGAATGAGCTGACATCCGCTTTTACACAGTTATTAATGGCCGGCGAACTCAAGGTGCTGGTCGGAACGCGCTCGTTGTTAGGCGAGGGCTGGGATGCGCCGGCAATTAACTCCCTGATTCTGGCCAGTTCCGTTGGCTCGTTTATGTTGACCAATCAGATGCGTGGCCGTGCCATCCGTATCGATAAACAGGTAGAACGTAAGGTCAGCAGTATCTGGCATCTGTTTGCTGTTAATCGTAAATCGTTTTCTGGCTGGAGCGATTATTATGATCTCCCCCGACGCTTTGATACCTTTGTCGGGGTGTCTGAAAACAAGCGGACCATTGAAAGTGGTTTCGAGCGATTGAATTTGCCTGATCCATGGATGACGGGCGGAATGAAAGAAGATCCCATTGAAATCTATAATCGCGAAATGCACGGACGACTGCGGAATATTAATGAGATATATTGGCGCTGGAAGAATGCACTGACACTGGATGACAGTGCCAGGGTGATACCATCAGTCAAAGTCGAACGCATGCCGCGCTTACGCGGAATGATACTGCGCCATTCTTTTGCCCATCTGGTTACGCAGATTATGGCTGTGGTGACCACTGTGTTGTTTTACGCGACGCTGATTGCTTCTGGCTCAGGGTTTACGATTTTTTGGTTGTTTGTGATTGGTGTTACGGCAGGGTTGTTGTACCGCCTGCCGAAAACCATTGCCATGATCAGGGTGTTGTATCGCCATTTGCCGGTTGATGGTGCGCTTAAATATATCGGCAGAGCAGTGACTGAGGCCCTGGCCGAAGCCGGCCTGATCACAACATCCACACGCCATATGAAAGTGACGGTAGAAATCCTCGAATCTGGTGGTTTTAACGTAGCATTGGCTGGCTCCACGTTTTACGAATCTTCGCTGTTTGCGGATTGCATGGCTGAAGTTCTGTCGCCATTGGAAAACCCCAGATATCTGTTACGCAGGGACGGTACGTTTCTGCGTAAAAAACGTCAGGATTACCATGCTGTCCCGGCGAAGTTCGCTGTTAAAAAAGATCTGGCGGCAATCTTCTGTAAGGCCTGGAATAAGTATGTCAGTCCGTCGGAGCTGATCTATACACGCTCAGCCGAAGGGCGGGAAGTTCTGTTAAAAGCCCGGGTCCAGTCATTCTCGTCGGTGTTTGAAAAAGAAATTAAACGGCTGGATAAGTGGCAGTGACTTACTGAGCCGGTATGCCGGGAGAAATTAATACCTGAATAAGGCGCTTGGAAATGACAGCTTCAGGCTTTTCTTTCGTTGCCCGGCTGTTCTAATCCGTTAAGTTTTCCCGTTTCTTTCTATATTCTCGTTTCTTTTTATTTTCTCGCTTCTTTGTACTTGCTTGTTTCTTGGTACTTGCTTGTTCGGGCTGGTTTTTTCCTGTTTGAACTGAACGCCTTTGTCGGCCATTTATGGTTAAGACAGAATAATTCTGCTGGCGCATCTTGCCTGATTGTGTAATCTTCACTAATTTGTCGGACTCTCCTGATACTTTGACGTCTTAACCAGGACGAAATGCACAGATTCAGGGCTGTAGTTAAACAGCAATCCACAAATGATTAATCAACAGGCCAGCAACGAATTCAGTACGGGTGGGTTCAACAGGCGCTGCCTGTCTGTACCCGTTGTAGCGGAGAAATACATGACCAGCGAAAGGGAAAAATTCGTCTCAGATGAGATAGAGAAGAAGATTACCGACTTCAAACGGGATTCAGATAAACACAAAAACCTGCACCGCAGCCTGCGTTATGGGTCTTTTTTTCTGACCGCAATGCTCTCCATTCTGTCCGGTATGGCGCTCTATTACCCTGAGTATTCCACTACCTTCAATGCCACTATCCTGGCATTGGGTGCCATAGCAGGCTTTGTGGCTTCTTTTGAAGGTATCCGTAAAGCGGATGAATTATGGATCCATGAACGAACGATCTTTTATGAACTGTCGGACCTGCAGCGTGAACTGCAATACCGGCTGCTCAGCCGGGAAAATAACGATGATGTTCTGGACGATATCTTTTCCCGGTTGCAGACCATTCTGACCAACTCCGGTGAAAAATGGAGTGGTGGGATTGTGCGGGCAAAGGAGCGTTTGTCATCTCCATCCACTGATGACTGATGAATGGCAGCGACTGAAAGCAGACACCGTGCGCGGTTAACATCCAGCTGCGCACGGTGTGCTGTGTCGTGTTGTGTTGTGTTGTGTTGTGTTGTGTTGCGGTAACAGTGACCTGAACGATTAAGGCGCTATCTTTTTCTTCAGAGCCCGGGTAACCGGCAACGGCAGGTTCGGCAGCGAACGTAAAATCCACGGCAGAATTTTACGTTTAACGCCATTCATGGATTCCGGAACCATGGCTTCAATCAGGTGTGGTCCCGGGAGACTCTGAGCGTATTCCAGCGCTTTATTCAGTTCTTCCGCCGTTGAAACCCGGACAGCATGCACGCCCATTCCCTGAGCCAGCTGCGCAAAGTTCAGTACCGGCCCGTTCAGATCCAGCTGCGATTTAGCTTTGCTGCCCGCTGATTCCGCGCCCACACGTTCCAGTTCAATATTCAGTACTGAGTAGGATGCATTATTAAAAATAATGGACGTCACGTTCAGCTGTTCCCGTGCCATGGTCCACAGTGACTGAATGGTGTACATGGACGTACCGTCGCCGATTAAAGCGAAGACCGGCCGGTCAGGGCAGGCGATGGCTGCGCCTATAGAATTCGGCAGTCCCTGACCGATGGCGCCACCGGTGAGGGTGATCATATCGTGGCGGGGAGCGCCTTCCGTCAGCGCATTCAGCATCAGGCCGGAGGTAATGGATTCATCAACGATAATGGCATTTTCCGGCAGATAATGGCCGATGGCTTTACAGACCTTAGGTGCTGTCAGGCGGCCACGGGGAGCATCAGGGCGTCGCGGCTGTTGCAGCGCCGGCGTTGCGCTGTCGGCGTGCAATACCTGCGCAAGTTTATGCAGACTGGCGGCGGCGTCCTGCTCAGGTGATGACAGGGTATGCACAGTGCAGCTTTCCGGCGCGAGATAACTCTGTTTACCCGGGTAAGCAAAAAAGGATACCGGTGCTTTGCAATCGACCAGAATCAGATGCTCAACATCGGCCAGCTGTACACCGGCTAATTCGGCTAAATACGCGATACGTTCTACCGGTGGAAGTCCTGCGCCGCGCTCAATGCGCGTCGGGAAGGTTTCGGCAAACAGTTTTACGCCACAGGCGACGGCAATTTTAGCCGCAGGCAGCAGGCTGGCTTCACGCAGAGCCTGACCACCCAATAAAATGGCGGTTTTTTTACCGGACTGCACTGCCTCGGCGATGGCTTTAATCACGGCATCATCGGCAACCGGCTGGGCTGGCTGTGGTGGTACAACACAGGGCTGGCCATTTTCACCCCAGGAAACATCCGCAGGCAGAATTAAGGTAGCGACCTGACCCGGCAGACCACGGGCTGCGGTGATGGCATCAGCGGCGTCTTTACACAGCTCTTCGGTTTTTTGCGAAGTACGGACAAAGCCCGGCGATACGTTGCGGGCCACGGTTTCGATATCAGACTGCAGCTGAGCATCGTATTTCACATGATAGGTGGCGTGATCACCGACAATATTCACCACCGGCACTTTGCCTTTGCGCGCGTTGTGCAGGTTGGCCAGGCCGTTACCCAGACCACAACCGAGATGGAGCAGGGTGGCGGCGGGTTTATCCGCCATACGGGCATAGCCGTCGGCGGCACCGGTGGCAACGCCTTCGAACAGTGCCAGCACAGCGCGCATGCGTGGTTCGCTGTCGAGCGCGGCAACAAAGTGCATTTCGCTGGTGCCAGGGTTAGTAAAACAGACGTCGATACCGGCATCCGCCAGGGTTTTCATCAGAGCTTGTGCGCCGTTTGGCATTGTTATTGTCCTCGCTCAAAAAATCGTTGTGCTGTTATTCACCAGCAATAATGGATTTAGCCGCTGCCCGGGCAGTCAGAATGCAGCCGGGTAAAAAAGTACCTTCCAGTGAACGTTTGCCGTTACTGCCGCCACCACCAAATCCGGCGGCTTCTCCGACACAATATAAACCTTTAACCGGCTTGTTTTCGTTACCCAGTACCCGGCTTTTTAAATCGGTACGCAGACCGCCAAGACTTTTGCGGGTAATTAATTGCATGCGGATGGCAATAAAAGGTCCGGCTCCTTTCTTCTGTAACGGTGCTGGTTTACAGGTGCGCAGACGATCAGGTCCCCATTGGCGTGCGTGCAGAATGCGGCGGATCTGATCGTCGTTGGTTAACTTTTTGCCGGCTGAAAAATTATCATCAAAGCGATCGGCGGTGGCCTGAAGTACGGCCGGATCAATATCCAGTGAGCAGGTCAGGGCATTCATTTTATCCGCCAGCTCAGCCAGTGAATCCGCAAAAATAAAATCATCACTCTCTCTGGCCATTTGTTTAATCAGGCGATGGTTGCCGGTCAGGGTTTCAAAGACAAAGCGCAGGAATTGTTTATCGCGTATGCGCTGATTGTGTTCGGCACCGGAAATGGCGAATTCTTTGGCAGCGATACGCCAGTTAAGCAGGTGCCATGTCCAGGGTTTTTCCTGTTCGGCGACGCGCTGGCACAGCCAGTGGGTATCAAAGCCGGTAACCAGAGGTTCTGGTCCGATGCGTTGGCCTTTATGGTCCAGCCAGAGAGCGGATTTACACGGAATGGTGGATAAACCATGACCGTCAAAATGAGGATACGGGTGGCGGAAGCCGGCGGCGTAATTCCACATTTCACCGGCGTTAACGATGTGCCCGCCAAGTGTTTCAGCGACATGATGATGCATATTGCCATCAGCCAGTGGATGCGCGCCATTGAGCATGGTTTGCGGAAGCGGCCGATCCGCGGGCCAGTTGGCCCGCGTCTGCCGGTGGTTGCCATTAATCCCCCCGGTGGCAACCACTACGGTCTCCGCTGTAAAGCGGATTTCTTCCCCGTTCTTATCATCGCAACCCAATGCACCTGTGATAGTTTCACCGCATTGCTCCAGTGCGGTAATACTGTGGCTGTGCAGCAGGGTCAGCTGATTGTTTTTGTTGGCGGCGTGCATGGCAGCAATCATGGTACGCGTCAGTTCACGGGAGGTACCGTAAACAATATGATAACGCGGCACGCTGTTGCCATCGCCGTTCATACCACGTTCTACCCAGTTAACCGCCGGCATAAACTTAATGCCTTCGCCAAGCAGCCAGTCGTGCACTTCGCTTCTGGAGTTGTTTACGTAATATCTGGCCCAGGCGAGCGAGTGTTCGTCGCTGGTGTCCAGCTCACCAAAGCTTATCCAGTCTTTCAGGGCGCGCTCCGGCGAATCCGGAATGCCCATTTTTTTTTGTAATGGCGTGCCGATAAGGGCCATACCGCCAAAAGCCCAGAGCGCAAGGCCGCCAAAGCGTTCCTCGCTGTCGCGGTCAACCAGGGTGACACGTTTACCGGCGCGCAGCAGTTCCACGGCCGTGACGATGCCGGCGATTCCCCCACCGATGATGAGTACATCGGACGAAATGTGTTTGCTCATGAGCAGCTCAGACAGATTAATTATTATTAGAACAGCAAGATAGCCTGTCTGTGAGCGGGATAATTGACCTTAAAGGTCGCAGTGATTGACCGCGGAGGCCATCGCGGTCAAAAAGGACGCTGGCCTGCACTACTGTCCCACAAATTTCTATTCAAGCATTTTCGAAAAATGTCAGGCCCCTTGTCCTCATAGAGGGGCCTTCCGAAACGTCGGACTGTAGTGGTCAACTATTTCCGGACAGTTTGTTAAGCCGTTTTTCTGCCTGCACCGGTGTTAACCCACCGTTATAACTGTGCGGGCGTTGTTGGTTGTAATAAGTCATCAGGTAGTAGCTGATATCTTTGGTCGCTTCATCCAGATTCCGGTAACCCTGCTTTGGCATCCATTCACTTTTATAGCTACGGAACAGCCTCTCCATCGGGGCATTATCCCAGCAGTTGCCTCGTCGGCTCATGCTCTGCACAAAGCGTTTTCGCCACAACTGTTGCTGATATGCCAGACTGCTGTACTGACAGCCCTGATCCGAGTGGAACATAACGCCTTTAGGTTGGCCTCGCAGACTGTAAGCCATATTTAACGCTTTTATCGCCAGGGCGCTGTCAGGGTTCGAGGATATCGCCCAGCCGATCACCTTGCGCGCATACAGGTCGATGACCACTGCCAGATAAGCCCATTGTTTACCCGTCCAGACATAGGTGATATCTCCACACCAGACCTGATTGAGCTCCTGTACAGTGAACTGGCGCTGTAATTTATTCTCAACCGTCGGATGCTGCGTACCTCCAGCCTTGTATTTATGCGGCCCCGGTTGCCTGCTGATCAGCTGAGCCTCATTCATCAGCTTCGATACTTTATACCGGCCCAGTACCATGCCGAGTACAGCCAGCTGCATCACCAGTGTTCGCTGCCCGGCTGAGCCGTTGCTGGCATTAAACAGCTGAGTGACAACCGAGCGCTGACGGATACGCTCGGCA
>MDSZ01088226.1_pt1 | contig 14212 bp, 8 predicted proteins | sample 811201 | NCBI WGS metagenome assembly MDSZ01 (sample SAMN05326647, study PRJNA326480) | marine metagenome | isolation source: seawater | place: Indian Ocean: North | collected 2010
ATTTGGTCGGAAATAAATAGTTTTAAATTCTTAACTTAATTAAGAGGTAATTGTTATGAGTAAATTTCCTACAGAGGTAATTGATTTACCTTCTAAAGGATTAGTGTATCCTAAAGAACATCCACTATCAAGTGGTAAACTTGAATTAAAATATATGACAGCGAGAGAAGAAGACATTCTCACTTCTCCTAACCTTATAGATAAAGGTCTTGTGTTTGAAATGCTGTTGAATAGTTTAATAGTAGACGATAAAATAAATCAAGATGATTTAATTGTTGGTGATAGAAATGCTGTGTTAGTATCAGCACGTATTCTTGGATATGGAAAAGATTATGGTATAATAATAGATGAACAAGAAGTGAATGTAGATTTAACCACATTAAATGAGATTTGGATAGATGAGAAAAATCTCATAGAAAAAAATAAAAATGAATTTAAATTTGTTGCACCTATTACAAAAACAGAAATAACTTTTTCTTTACCTAATGGGCATATGGAAAAACAAATAGAAGATTTAAATGAAGCATATAAAAAAGCAGGACAAGATAGAGGTTTGACTAACAAATATAAAGTGATTATAAAATCAGTTAATGGTGACACTACTCGTGGCGTAATAGATGACTTTATAGATAATCAATTCATAGCAAGAGACTCTATGGCTTTTAGAGATTACTTAGCAGACGTTTCTCCTGATATTAGTTTTGACACAAAAGTCAAATTACCTGACGGAACTGAACAGGAGGTAACGGTCCCAATGACCGTTCGATTTTTTTGGCCTAACGCCGAAGTATAGAGAAAGCGTCTACGAACAAATATTTCAATTAGGCTATCACAGCCAAGGTTTTCATAATTTCAATGAGTTATATGATATGCCCATAGGTATGCGTGAATGGTACTATAGGCGATTAGTAAAAGCTAAGAAAGACGAGAACGAACATATAAAAAAGGCACAATCAAAAGTGAATAGAAAACGATAAACCTTATATTTATATATGAATCGAATCGGAGAAATTCTATGAAACAATCAGTAAATGAAGGTCTATTTGACTATGTAATCAAACAAATTAAAAAAGGATATGTCGATAGTAAAACAAAAAAACTAATGAAAGACGACCCTGAAGTTGCTAAAGCAGTTAGAGATGTAAAAGCATCTTTTGATAGATTAAATAAAGCAATGAGTAAGATATAAGTTTATGGCTGAGCAGGGTAAAAGTATAGTTGACCTCGAAAAAGAGATTGACCTTCTAAAAGACAAAAACAAAATTTTAAAAGAAGCCCAAGGTGCCACCAATGCTAATAACGCAAAAATCAAAGAAAATCTAAAACAAATAGAAACTATTGAAAAGCGGATATTAAAATTAAAAACAGACACAAGAGAAGAAACAGAAGGACAAGTAGATGCTACAGAAAAGTTAAAAAATCTAAGTAATGATTTAACTAAGTTAGCAGCAAAAGAAGCACGACTCGCAAAAGGGAAAAAAGGTCTTCTTTTGGAGATGCGAAACATTGATGTAAAGAACTCTCAGATAAGAGACGCAGTTCGAAAAGGAGAAAACGCCGCAGGTAAAAAATATAATAATGATGAACGTAATGCGTTAAAAGAGTTAGAAAAATTAAGACTTGATAGTATAGAAAATGTTATGCAAGATACTTTTGATTTAGATGCTTTTAAAGTGTCTATAGATGAAGTGATGGAAGGCATTGAAGATGAGAATATTAAAGACTTAGCAGAAGGACTAAAAGATGCTGGAGAAAATTTTGATGCAAATTCTGAAGGATTAAATAGACTATTAAATATAGATTTGCCTTTACTTGACCAAATAGATAAGTTTAGAGATATGGCAGGAGACTTAAAAGCATTAATAGTAAATACAAGAGTCGGTCTTATAGCACTTGCGGGTCTTGCAATGAAAGAAATATTTGAATTTGCTAAGAAAGCAAAAGAAATTCGACAAGATTTGGGTGTAAGTGCAACTGAATCAGCTACGATGGCTACTCAAATGAGATTTGCACAATTAAGAGCATTACTTCTCTTAGGTGATACACAAAAAGCCGCAGATTCTATAAAAGCATTTGCTGACACTACTTCAAATGTTGGTATTCTTACAGGTCAAGCGGCAGATAATTTAGCACGAGTAGCATCACTATCAGGAGCATCTGCAGAAACTACAGCTGAGTTAGTTAAGTTAAACGCTTTAGCAGGAAAAACTTCTTTTGAAAGGTCAGCCGCTGAATTAGACTCTTTGGTTAGTCTTAGTAAACAAAAAGGAGTTTTAAGCAGTAAAGTTTTTGAAGATGTAGCGTCTTCTGCAAAAGATTCTTCGATATTTTTTGGTAAGACCGCAGATGAAATAGCTCGTGCCGCTGTAGAAATGAGAGCCCTTGGTGTTGGTGTAGATGCTATTGCAAAAGTTTCAGATGCTGTTTTAGATTTAGAAACATCTATATCTAAAGAATTTGAAATGCAAGCATTATTTGGAAAAAGTATTAACTTTAACAGACTACGACAATTAGCATTTGCGAGAGATGAAGTTGGATTACAAAAAGCATTAGTACAAGAATTAGGAGGCTTTGCAGATTTAAGTAAATTAAATGCGGCACAAGTACAATCTATACAACAATCACTTGGTTTATCTAATGAAGATATGTTAGCATTAGTTAACAATACAGGACAATTTGCGAAAGAAGGTAAAGAAGCAAATAGTATGTTTGAAGGCCTGAAACTAAAAATTATAGGTTTAGGTGCACTATTAGGCGGTCTTCTTGGATTGTTAGTAGCGGCAAAACCTGCGATAACAACTGCGGCTACAAGAGGTCTTACTTCAGCAATAGATAAAAAGGGTATAGTAGCAGGAATGAAACAACTTGCACTTGGAGGCGCACTTGGTTCTGCGGCAGGAGCGACTATCGGAGCCGTAGCAGGTGCAGCTACGAGAGTAGAAAATTTTGAAGCAGTCACAAAAAAAGGTGTATTAGATGACCAAATACCTGGTAAATTTGTTATGCCAGCATTTGGTGATAATGTTTTTCTCTCCGGAGATAAACGAGCACAAGACGAAATAGATATGCGTGCAGATGTGTATACTAAAGAACAAAGAAAAAACACAGATGCAGTTGTAGACTCAAAAGTAGAGATTGTCGGCGCGGTAAAACAATTAGGTCAACAAATGCAATCATTGCGACAAGCTGTAAATAACATAACGAGAAAATAATGGCACTATCAGATTTATTAAGTAAAATTGAATCATTTGATTATAATAAAGTCGGTACTTTTCAACAAGGTAATTTAGAAGACCGGCTTAATTCAAATCCGATAGAGAATTTAGGTTCTACAGACAACCCACAAACATTTGAAGCAAATGGCTCTATTGTTACAGGACAACAATCTTTTGGTAGACCATTAGAAGAGCCTTTACCAATACAAGAAGGCGTAGTTGGTTATGGATTACGTAGTTTATTATCAGCACCAAGAGGATTTGATTTTTTTAGTAATGACAGAGCAACAGGATTTACGCCTAATATAATATCTGAAGGAGGAAACGGACCCGGTTCAACACAATTTAATGATTTATCAGATTCTATATCAAATTTCAATCCTTCATTAACTTACAAAGATTTGACATTTGAATTTAGTAACGATGTTTTAAATCCAAACGAAGGAAGTGGTGATTTTAAACCTATTGTTACTACACCTGAAGGTACTACGTTTGAATGGCCCGCTGCAGATAGTCCATATGAAGTAGATTTCTTTTATGGAGCTGGAGAACCTAATCCGTTCATAACTACAATACCTGCTTTGGGTTTTACTAAAAATGTATTATCTTCTGATTCTGATGGTCCTGGTTTATCACAATTTGCAGGTGTACCATTAGGAGTTAATCCTCTTACTACAAATTCTACATACGATTTTGTATCGTCTACATATAGTGACGAATATACTTTTCAAGTTACAAGTACTATTCCAAATCCATTTGGCGGTGAATCTACTACTATAACTTCAACGTTTTTAAATCTTGAAGACTCAATAGTATTTCAAGGTAATACAAACATTTCAATGCAAAATCAATCTTTTCACGGTTTAGGTGGTCTTCAATTTAGAAGACAAGCAGGTCGTATTGTTAATTGGACAGATGAGCCAAGTAATTTTGTACAACAAACAGAAAACGAAGATGGTAATATAGATTATTCACTACACACAGATTATATGGATACACATCAAGTAGTAGCGAGAGCAGATTCTATAGGTAACCAAGTTGTTATTTCTCCTGGTAGAGGAATAGGATACCCGTTAGATTATACTTCTGCTTTTATACCTGGAGGTAAAGATGGAGATGTTCAAGTTTTTCCTGGTGATGGTCTTAGTGAGTTTGGAAAACTTTTAAGAGATGAAAAGAGAGTGATGCAAATACCTGTAAATCGTGATGGTCGTGCTATTGATGGAAAAAGCGCATTATCAGACCCATTGAAAATGGGAGACGGGTTTGTTGATTATATTCAAAAGATGAGTGGAGGCGATAGTCAACCATTTATTGTTCGTAGACCAGGTAATGATTATGGATTCGATACTATTGATACTTCATTCTCACAAGGAAATCTTCTTCAAGGGTTTGGAAAAGTATTAAATTTTCTTGATGAGATAGCAGGTGGATTTGTACGTGGTACTCCTACATTTTCAGGTAGAATTTCAAGAGAAGTAGATGATGCTATTAGAAAAGGAAAATTTCTATTCACTACAGAAGGTATTACTTTTGGTATAAAACAATTTTTCTTACAAGCAAATAATAGAACAATAGAAACTCGTATATGGAATCCGGCTTCTGTATTTAGTACTCCTGACTTTGTAAAAATACCAAGACATTTAGGTTCTATAGAATATGAAGGATTAATGAAAGACCCTGAAGGTACTATAAAAAGTGCTGTTCCTTCATTTATACCTGAAATAATAACAAACAAAATTTTATCTTTAATGGGTGGAGATACGCCAGGAGGAATTCCTACTTCACGAGTAGCAGAACAAGTAGGATGGGTAGACATTAATCGTATACCATCATCACGAATGGATAGAAGACCAACACCACCACTTGACCCGGAAGGTCGAACAGATACCGAAGCAGGAGCAGCACGTGACCAAGGCGAAGGTCAACAAGGATTCTCTGACCCTGCACCACAAACAAAAGAAAGTTATATTGATAAGATTAAATCAACTATATCTAAAATACCAGGAAATTTAAAAGAAGGTGCGACAGGATTTGCCGCAGGATTGATACCTGATGTTGGTGATATAACATTAGCATTTCATAATCCTAATCATTATTTTCGTCTACGTAGTTTTGGTCTTTTTGATATTTATGGTGGGCCTGATGCAATGGCTTCAGGTATTGAAGAAGTAAAAAGACTAAAAGAAAATTTAGAAACAGGCGCTAATATACCAAATCAAACTTTAAACTTTTTAGAAAAAGGCAGTAAGTTAGAAGAACTTCACAATAAAACAAAATATAAATATTTGACTTATGGACAATTAAATGACTCAAATGCTTATGAAGATTACAACCTTTCACCGGTCGATGGTAAATATCAAGAAGCCACACGTAACGTTGGTGTTACTCCTAATGTAGGTCGTCCGAGAGAAGAAAACGTTGATGGTTCATTAACACCACATGGTGCTAATCGAATGTTAGAAAGTAGAGTAGAAAATGATAGTGATGGTAGACCACAACCAGCTCCTTTATCCGATGTGATAAATTCAAATAATTTTCACGATAGAGTTAATGCGTTTCCTATAACTGAAACAAATAATATTCCTGTAGATTTTGTAGATTTTAGATTTCAAACAAGACAATATTCATCGACAGGAACTGCAGAGCCGAGAACAATAGTTTTTAGAGCTTCACTAAATAATATAAATGAAAATGTACAACCTAATTATAGTGAAATAAAGTATTTAGGCAGGCCTGAGAAATTTTATTTATATGATGGTGTAGATAGAGATATAAATATTGATTTTACTATCTATCCAAAAACTGCACAAGAGTTTCCTTTTCTTGCAGAAAAATTAAATTACTTGGTTGGTTTAGCATATCCACAATATAACAAAAGTGGTATTATGGTCGCACCTTACGTTGATTTAACTTTAGGTGATATGTTTAGAAGACAACCAGGATATATTAGTAATTTAGCAATAAACGTTCAAGATAATACAACTTGGGAAACTGAATGGTTTCAATTTCCAAAACACATTACTGCTACATTAACTTTTAGATATATTGGTAGATATGAGCCACATCAATTTGGTAAACATTATGATTTACCTTGGTTAAGCCAAGTAACAGATGGAAGTGGTAACATTATGGGTTCAACTTTACACGATACTCCAAAACAAAGAAAAGACTCAACAAAACCTGAGAAGTCTATCGTTAATAGAGTTAACCCAAATAAAAATGTAATGAGTAGTGATAATATTGCAAAAATAACTGCAGGTTGGGATGAGAATGTTTTAGATAATATTCAGTTATATGATACACAAGTAAATCCAAACAGAGACCCTCAAGCTGATACAGAACAACAAGCATCTACAGACCCTGGGTATCCACAACCAGCTGGTGCTGACCCTGATATTCCTCCAACAGATTTAGACCCTAATCCTGCTTATGCAACAAGTGATGAACAAGCGGACCCTGCGGCCGCACCAGGAGGATAATAAATGAGATACGGTAATACAAAACAAACGATAAAAGATAGAAAAAGAGTTTATGCGACAACTTTTTATCCAAAGATACCTATTAGAGATGATGACATTTTTGTAAACATAACACCTGGTACTCGTTTAGATAATTTAGCCCATAAGTATTATGGTGATTCAAGTCTTTGGTGGATAATAGCAAGAGCTAACGGATTGACAGGAACCGAATTTCAGTTAAATACAAAACAAAGATATAGAGTTCCTATGTCTATAAAAGTTATATTAAGAGATTTTGCAGCAGTAAATTCAGAGGAATAAGTTGTTTATATGTTAGGTGACCCTTTAAAAAAACCAATTATTAAAGAAATAGTTGAACGAACATTAGCCACACAAAAAGATGGTAGAAGCCCTTTGTCTAATTCTACTACAAACTATTCTTTAGGTGATATAAGTGTACGTAATGTTTTTGCGAGCATAACTTCTGTACCTACTGAATATCCTGATTTAGGTATGAAAACTATCAGAATCGATTCTTTTTTAAAAGAAGGTGAATATTACGACTACTCAAAACTTCCTCGAGATAATTACTTTAGTCAAGTAAATTGGGAAGACGCTATTAGTGAATTAGATAAAGGAAGAGGTCCATTACCACCACCCGGTATAAAAGAAGTAACTACTCGATATTTAGGTGATGGTGCTTTGTTAGGAACTACTAAACAAGCAGAAGTTCAAATATCAGTACACTCAAATACTCAATATAATGTAATTGTACCTGCGTTTGTTAGAATAGGAAAACCTATTATGTTACAATATGGGTATATGAGTCCATCAATAGATGCACTTAGAGTACAAGCAGAATCTTCACTAAAATTTTATTACGATAATAGAACAGATGAAGAAAAAGAATTAGCACCTGAAGATTATAAATATGAACTTGATAAAGATGAAGCGAGTGTTTATCCTGAAAGATTATCAATGGCCACACGTGGCAATATAGATTGTATGTTAGGTAATGTAACTAATTATGATTTAAGTTTAAATTCTATGGGCGGATATGATATTACCTTAACAATAACTTCTGTAGGTCACTCTGTTTATTCACAAGATTTTACTACAGACACTATACCAAGAATTACTACTTTTACTCCTATACAAGATACAGGAAAAGTAGATAATACACCAACAGATGCTGACCCTAATTTAAGATTATTAGACAGACGAGGTCCGTTAGTATTATTAGCTAAATATAGAGAAATTATACAAGAAGATTTTGGTTTGTTAGACGCATTTAGAGTAAATGTAGATTTTCATGGTGCTACAAAAAATAAAAATACTGCAATTGAAACTAAAGAAAACGTTTCATTTTATGCGAGTGAATGTCCAAGTTATTGGGTTTGGGCTAAAGAAGCTATGGTAACTGAAAAAGAGAACGGTAAAGTAGTAAAAAGAGGCGGTAAAGGTTTGACAGACTTAGCTAACAAACTAAGTGAGAGTAAAAGATTTGCAGTATTTATGCCTGCAGGTGATGACCCACATCATTTAGTAGCAGTTAATAAAAGTAGAGATTTATTATTAACTTGCCACGATTATACGGTAGACGGACACGCTATTTGGGCAGAAAGTGTTGTTGGAAAGTTTGCTTTTGGTAACAAATTGTTAGCTAATGTGTGCCCTATAAATTATTACGTTTCTATGCGATACATAGAAGATAATATACTTAGCAGATTATTCGGCACTGCTGATTTAGATGATGGTAAAATAGTGAGTGGAATACGTTCTTTATTTTTTAGAGAGACTCCGACAGAAGATGGCGGTGCTAATTTATTACGTTCTAATAAAATGTTATTACACGAGTATATGATACCTAAAAATATGTTTGAAGTTATAGTAAATAGTCCACAAACAATAGCTTTGTTAAATGATTCAAAACAAGGAGGTACTGATAACAAATATAAAGCAAGTTTTGCTCAAAAAATATTATCCGGAACTTACGGAAGTGGTAAGTCTAATGTAACAGATGAAGAAATTAGATTGTATAGAAAAACTTTAGCAAGTGCATTAGCTAATTGTCTACCATTTCAAACAGGAGATTTTGTTGTAAAAGAAAAAGATAATGAATCAGAATTTGTTACACCTAATCTCAAAGAGTGTGATTATAGAAATATGTATGTCAATCTTGATGTTTTGATAAAAGCTTTTGTTGGTGATGTTAATGATGCTTTTATACATAAAAACTTTTTTCCTAGCGAACTTGATTATAAACCGGACAAAAGTAAAGACGAGTTTAATTTATGGGAGTTATTTGAAGATGGTATAAAACTTGACCCTACTACTTTTGTTGAAACATTTAAACAAGGAATGGATAATTTTTTAAGTGTGATAAAATCAAATTTTTATGAGTATCCTCAATTTAATTTAGGCACTAATCCTTTTTTACCAAACTTTGCTTCAGTATATGATGGTCGTTATTCTAACAGCCAATCAAAGATATTTACGATAGATACTTTTAGTAAACATTCTATAGTAAAGTCTGTTGATTTAAAGTCTAAAATACCAAGTGCGGTAGAGCTTGCAGCTACATTAGGCGCATCTTCAAGAGGGTTGCCTTTAAATACGTACAATAGCCATATGAATAGTGCTATGTCAACTGATTTATTACACAATTATGCTGAAGGAGAAGACATTTTAACAGATAAAAAATTAACTTCTGCGCATACTATACAATTTCCTACTACTAAATACTTTGACATATATGACAATGGTGCATCTCCTATGTTGGCTGTACCTAAAAATTTTAATGATACTGATGAAGCAGTAGAAGCTGTTGATGAAATGATAGAAACTGATTATGAGGATAACGATAGAGTAGCAGATGTGCTAAAAGCTATAAAAGATTTAGAAGATAGTCAAGTAGCTACCGGTCTTCATAGTTCAGCAGGTACGTTGAATTATAGTGCGAATCAAGGTAGAAAAAATATGCGATATCTGAGAGATGAATTGTTATTTAATAACGATTCACCTGATAGAGATATATTTTTATTTGGTTCACCGGAAAACGCATCACAAGCCGCATCAGAACGAGAAATTCTTAATGCTACTAAACCACTACCAATTAATCCTGAATTTGATGGTGAAGGACTTTGGGTAGCGGCACACAATCAAAGTGGAAGAACGGTTGATGCAGAACCATTTGATATTTCTAACTATGGCAGAAGACTACAAGAAGGTAATGCTACTCTACTACCTTCTGCTGGTGCATCACCTTTAAACAATGAGACTTATTTTGGTGAAACTAATTCAGACTATGAAGAAACTGAACTTGAAGCAGATGGAAGTAGTGCAGACGCTGGCAATCCTAATTTTTTTGATGTAGATGGTAATTATATCGGACCTTCAGGTGATGACCCTTTATATGGAAATCAGACTTGGATTTCACCTGAACAACAAGATGCCGCGTTTGTAGCTTCAGGAGAAATAGATGCACCAAGAGATGCTGTTCAAGTACAAGGTGTTGATTTTGAGAAAATAGACATAGTATCTACAAATCAAACTTTTTTATATGTTGATGGTGATAAAGAAAAAAGTGTATTTTCAGGCGGGTTATCGACATCTGTTATTAAGAGCAGAATAGAAGAAGTAGATGAAGATGAAGACGATGCAGGTACTGATAAAGCAACAAGAAAAATGTCGTTTAGACAAAAAATAGGTACACTAGGAAGAGAAAAAATTAATAAACAAGCCGGAGTTGTTGGTGAATATTCAGACAATGTTGATAAAGTAAAATACAGAAAAGATGTAAGTGCTTTGTTAGAGTCTATAGCTACTTGGGTAGAAGCAAATAGTTCAATTGCGGGCGGAGAGACAACTATTTACCAAACACTGCGAGACACTACTTGGAATATTTTAGATATTAAAACTAAAGACCATAGTCGTGGATTTTTAAATGATTTGAAAATACAAGTAGGTCAAGATTGGGAAGACTTTGTAGAGTTTTTAATGTATCAAGCAGACAATCACTCTTTACAATCATTAGCTTCTACTTTATCTTATTTTGAATTATCATTAAATATGGATGGTATAGCAGGTATTTTGCCAGGACAATCTTTTTCTGTTAGTTATTTACCTGATTTTGTAAAAAAGAATTTTTATTTTATTGTGAAAGGTGTTAGTCAAACTTTAGGACCTGATGGTTGGGAGACTACTATTGAAGGATTACAGAGAAGAAGACTTGCAGGTCAAGGTTTAGCAACTGCAGACGATTATGTAGACGAATTAAAAGATAAAACAAGAACACCTGTTGAAGTTAAAAACCAAGTAGAATCTGCAGGTCCGCCAAGACCTGATGTACCTGAAGGACTTATACCACCAGCAGACAATCCGCCGTTTGATTCTGTTATGCAAGGCGAACCTACACCAGGTGATGAAGTATTAGGTGTACCACCTGACCTTGAACAATTTAATCCTGAACCACTTGATATTAGATATGCACCACAAGAACCTATAGAATTACCATTAGATATGGAGAAAGCAGAAAGTAGCTTTGAACTACCACCTGAAGCTCCTAATCCTTGGATACCATATCACGTTGCGAGGTCAAGAACTGCGAGATTAGTATTAAGTATCAATGGTCGTAAACCTAATATTGATGGCTTAGAAAACGGCCCACAACAACGTATTATTTTATTTAAAGATGGTAGACCTACTTCTGACCCACATTATAAAGGAAATATGAAAACATCTTTTGGAGTAACAGATGTATTGCGAGAAGATGAATATGAAAGAATAAAAAAATTATTTATGTCAACATATAATTTACAACAACAGATAATTGATGATTATATGGCTGAACTTTATGAACTTAGAAGAATTGAAGACCGAAAGCCTAAATGGACAATAAAAGGTGCTATAAGAAATTACAACGATAGAAAAGCAGCTGCTAATTTAGGAGATGATTCACCTTGGGGTAATCCTGAGTATGATGAAGGTCCAGGACACTACATTGACGTTTACATAAGAAAAGATTCTAACGTATCAGATTTATTAAAAGATTTAGAAGAACTGCAAAAAGATTTTATAGGTAATGACCCTACTAATATTACTGATAGAGATAACAATTACATAGACGATATAATTGGAGATATATTATTTAAATCTGATAGAACACGACTAACAGCAATACCTATGGGTAAACCTGAACCCGAAACGTTACCGCCGGCAGAAGACATAGCAGACGAAGATAAATTTTATGATGAGTATGAACAAGGAACAGAAGAAGACCAAGAAGAAGCATTTGAATCTCAAGGCGCTGAAGTTATAAACACTTATGGAGCAACACGTTTGCCTGAGCCGGACCCGGTTCCACCCGCAGCAGAAGACCCGCCACCGGCTGAAGCGGAGCCTGTAGTAGAGCCAATAACAGAGTATGTGATTACTAAGTCAAGAGAGCAATTTTTATCAGAAGCGAGAGCAGTTATTGGATACGCTGGTGTTGCGGTATATGACCCTCGAGCATATATGGCCGCAGTACAAGACGGTAATCAAATTGCTACTTCTGATACACCGGGTACAGACCCTATACTCAATGACCCTAAAAAAGCAAGACAAGAATTAGAAAAACAAGGAAAGTGGAATGGCGGTGTTTATAATTTACTTTTACAACGTAATCCAAATGCCTCTGCTGACCATAGTGATGCTGTTGATTTTGATTATATGAATGGATTGTTAAAGAAAGCACTGACTACAGAACAAGACGCAAGAATTTATACACAAACATTTTTAAAAACTATTCAATTAGGTAACGTGAGATTTAGTTTAAATGCTACTCCTGATAATTATAGAGGCTCAGGTTCACGACCTATAAAATTACAAGATTATAGTGGTATTTTAATCTACACACAAATGGTTACTGATTCACAAAAAGTCCCTTGTAATGATGGAACTACTTTCAAATCTTCTCAAGGTGATATATCAGAAAATTTAAGAGCAAAATACTATTGTCACGCAAATAATCAGTTTGCACAAAAATTTAAAGCTTGTTATCAAAAATTTCCTAACCTAAGACCTGCTACTTAATACTTATTATTATGATAGATTATGATGAAATAAGAGAAATTCACAGAAAATCAGAGAGAATAAAAACTAATGCTGGTGTGACTCCTGATAATAGTTCATTTGTTTATGAATCTAATTCACAATTTGTTAAAAAAGGAGTGTCTTACCATATACATTATACAACTGATTTTGAAGAGTATTATATGACAGGGAGAACTCATAATAAATTTTCAAGATTGATTAGACCTATAAACTCTGAGATGAAAAGTGATTATTCAAATTACGTAAATTTAAAAAATGGAGAACTTACTCGTATGTATCAAAAACCTGTACCGAGTAGACCATTACCTAAAGATTATGTTAGAGGCTTCTTTTATAGATATTTTGCTAGGAAAGTAAATGATTCTGAAACTCCTGTGATAGAAGTAAATAGTAATTTTTCAACACCTTTATACAGAGTAGAAAAGATTAAATGGATTATAGCAGGTAATCCTAATGCAGTTTTTTATCAAAATAAATTAACAAGTGATGTATTATTAACAAGATTTGAAGGCTCAAAACGAATACTAACAAATTATACAGAATATCTTGTAATGCCTGAACTTAGTGAATCTGAACAGATAATGAAAGAATTGGGTGTTTTAAACGTACCAAGAGACAAAGACGGCAATAAAGTTTTTAATAAATAAAACTTGACATTTACATAAAAGGTTATTATATTAACACGTGGTTATAATAGAGAAGTACAACCAATTTGAGGACTTTACGGATGAATATCATTCTTCAGATTGGGTGTTCTTGCATTTCATAGGAAGTAAAAACAAACATCCTTTAAACGATTATCCGTTGATGTTATACGTACGGACTTCATCAGATAAAGAATATGTATTGTCTTTTGGACACGATGAATCAGTTGAGTTGACTTTAGATTCATTGATTAATTTAAACAACGATATACCTAAATACGTAGCAGATATAAAGTCTGTATATCATTTTACAGATTTTAATAATGTTATTGATTTACAACAAGCAGAGTTTCAAAAACAAGGAAACTTAGTTGATAATCAAATGTTCTTGACTACTTCACACAGATATTTTCATTCTAAAGGTATGAATAATTTTGTAGTTCCATTAATGAAACACATAGAATATTGTCAAGATTTATTTACAAATTATAAAGATAATATAGGTGATGAATATAATGAGTTTTATACAGATGCCAATAAAGTGTTTTCTCAAATAGAACGTGCAGGATTAAAAGTTTCTTATTTAGATGTACCGAGTGAACAAAAAGATAATGTTTCTAAAGACCATTTAATGTTTTCAAACTATAACGTATTAACTCCTACAGGCAGACCAAGTAATGCTTATGATGGACTTAACTTTGCGGCGATGAATAAAAGTGATGGTTCACGTAAGATGATAAAAAGTAGATTTGATGAGTTGATTGAATTTGACTTTGATGCTTATCACGTAAGATTG
>MDSZ01059074.1_pt1 | contig 14211 bp, 5 predicted proteins | sample 811201 | NCBI WGS metagenome assembly MDSZ01 (sample SAMN05326647, study PRJNA326480) | marine metagenome | isolation source: seawater | place: Indian Ocean: North | collected 2010
ATAATTTTTAAATCCATAATCTTGTTTCCTGATATTATAAATGTTAGCATTGTTTTTACTTGATGAATGCCATAATCACCACAAGCACCTGGATTCATATGTAATATACCCAATTCTTGATCAAACATAACTTTTAAAATATGAGAATGTCCACAAATAAAGATATCAGGGTTTTTTTCTTTTAATAAATCTTTAATTCCTTTTTTATACCTACCTGGATATCCTCCGATATGAGTCATTAGAACCGAAACCCCCTCACATTTAAAATAAATTATTTTATTGAATTCGATACGAATCTTACTATTGTCAATATTGCCATAAACAGCTTTTAATTTTGTAACCCTCCTTATTTGATCTACAACATCTAATGAACCAATATCACCAGCATGCCAGATTTCATCACATTTTTTTATATGTTTAATAAAACGAGTATCTAAAGTATGATGTGTATCAGATAGCACTCCAATCTTTATCATTAGCGGAGCAAATAAAGAAGACCGGTATATTCATAAGTCTTATCTTTAAAATCAACAACCTCAATAAAATATGAATACACCCCTGACGGAGCTAATTGGTTATTTATCTTTCCATCCCAATATTGGTTTTCTGATCTATATATAGCCTCTCCCCACCTATTATATATAATCATATTGTATCTTTTATATGCATTTAAGATTGGGCCGAATGTTTCGTTATTATTATCGTTTCCTGGAGTAAATGAGTTAGGTATGAATGCTGAGAATATAGGATTAATAATTAAACTATCACTTATTGTATCTGTACAGTTTAGTGAATTCTTCGCTACTAGTTTAATTTCATATTTCCCAACATTTGAGAAACTATACCAAAATTCGGAAGTATCAGAAATTTTTTGATCGTTACTGAACCATTCCAAATCATAGAATGATTCAGTTGTGCTAATAAATAATACATCAGAATTTAAAGAATCAGTAACTCGTGGGTTAAATATAAAAGATGCAACTGGATTAGGATGAATATTTATCAATTCTTTAATCGAGTTAAAACATCCAGTTAATGAGTCTGTATATCTATATTCAATACTATAAACACCGACTCCTAGCTCTTCAATATCAAAGAAGCTATTAGCAACTCCATTAATAAAATAATCCCCTCCGCTTGGAGTCGCTTGATTTAAAAAGAAAGAAGCATCGGCTTCACATATATTATCTAATCCAATATCAAGAACAGGTATTTGATTAACAATTAGCTCTGTCGTATCATTTGGAATTGAGCTACATCCACTCGCATCTTCTATATATGTGATTACATATTGAGTAGACTGATTAGGAGAGAGTGAGATAGGTATTCCTGAAGGGAATAAAACACCATTCGAATCAATAAGATATTGTTTGGATTCTGATAAATCACTAATAGTTATATTGTAGAATTGTGAAGTTGGATTTGTTATATCTATAAATATCGATGCTGAATCTCCATTACAAATAGGAGAATCATTGGCTATTGATATTAAAATTTCATTTGCTTGACTTACTACAGCGCTACTGTCGAAACTACATCCATTTTCATCTACTACTGTGTAATTATAATTTCCTGCTGTTAAAGCAAGCGGATTGTTCCCGTACCAGTTTTCATTATAAGGAGGCGTCCCCCCATTTGTTGTTAATAGAATCTTCCCATCATTGCTATTAAAACAATTTGCATCAATAACTGTTGCGGTAACCTCCAAAGTATCAGGTTCATTTACTGTAATATAATCACTTTTTGTACAGCCATTGGTATCTGTAATAGTATAGTTGTAATTTCCTTTTGGAAGAGCTCCTATATTAACACCGTACCAGTTTTCATTATAAGGCGGAGTTCCTCCTGTTATTTGGACTGATATAGAACCGTCTCCAAATCCATAACAACTAGCATTAGTAATCGTTTCATTTACCATTATATCATTTGGCTCCGTTATAATTGCTTGCCCTTGATATGTACAACTTGAATTATAAGTAATTATAAAATTATAAGATCCAGCACTTAAAGCATTAATATTCTGACCTCCCCAATCTTCTATATAAGGAGGAGCTCCTCCAGTTATAACCAGACTTACCGTTCCATCGCTTGCACCAAAACAACTTGCTCTATTTGTATCTACAACTACATTTAATCCAGGAGGTTCATTAATCACAATCTGATTTGTAAAAGTACAGCCATTGTCATCTAATACTGTATAATTATATGTTCCTGAAGTTAAGCTGTCCGGATTACTGCCATTCCAATCTTCAATATATGGAGCTACACCTCCTGTTATGCTTAAAGAAGCACTTCCATTAGACCACCCATTACAACTAACATCTGTAATGCTATGATTGACAATTAAAGAATCAGGCTGATTAATCGTAACATTTCCAGTATATATGCAGTTATTAAAATCGGTAACTGTATAGAAGTAATTCCCAATTATTAAATTAGAAGGACTAAACCCATTCCAATCTTCAACATAAGGAGCCACTCCCCCTGCAGTATTTAAAGAAACAGTACCATTAGAACCTCCATTACAACTGACGTCTGAAGTGACAGGAGAAGTTGTTATAGGATTAGGTTGCGATATTAATGCGGTAACAGTATCGGTACAGTTTATACTGTCAGTGACAATACATGTATATTGTCCAGCTGTTAAGCTATCTGAGTTGAAAATCCCCCAATCTTCTACATAAGGAGGCACCCCTCCAGAGAGAATAAGATTAACTGAACCATCATTCCCTCCATTACATTTTACGTTAGATGTGGCTGCAATAGACATTATTTCTGTTGGCTCACTAATAGTTATACTTGCAGTTGTAGAGCAGTTATTTAAATCAATTACAGCTACACTATAAATTCCCGCAGGGACATTAATTAAATCTTCTGATATTGCTCCATTGGACCATGAAAAGTTAAATGGACTTGTACCACTACTTATTGTTAAATCTATACCCCCATCACTTAATCCAAAACAACTAGCATTAACTTCAACACTGGTTAATAACGGGGTAGGAGGTTGAGTAATAACGGTATTTATTGAGTCAAGACAACCGTTATTATCTGTAATAGTTAATGAATAATTTCCTGCGGCTATATTATTTAAATCCTCTAAAGTACTTCCATTATTCCAAGTAAATTGGTAGGGTAAGGATCCGCCAAAAACGCTTACATCTATTGACCCATCAGTACCCGAACAAGTTGTAACATTTGTTGAATTAAATGAAGAAGTTAATAGATTAGGCTCAAAGATTTCAACACTATCATTAAAAATGCACCCATTTGCATCTGTTATTGTATAGTTGTAAATACCACCTCCTAATGAAAAAGGGTTTGCTGTTCCCCAATTTTCTATATAGGCAGGGATCCCTCCTGAAATTGAAAGACTAGCCATGCCATCTGCTAGCCCGAAACAACTTACATTTTGTATATTTTCATTTACTGTTAGTTGATTAGGTTGAGTTACTGTCACTGTATCGTTAAATACACATCCATTAGAGTCTATTACTGAATATGGATAATCGCTCGGACTTAATAGAGATGGAGTTGCAAACAAACTTACCCCTCCGGTAAGCACTTGAGAATACCCAGCTGCATTAATTGTATAATCCGCAACTCCTCCTAAAATAGATATACTTATACTACCATCATTAAAACCAAAACAACTTACATTAGAAGTATTGCTTATTGCTGAGAGTTGAGGAGGTTCTATGATATTGTAGAAATCTGTTAATGAACAACCGTTACTATCAATAACAGTCAGAGAATAGTTTCCAGGACCAAGATTAGAAAGATTTTGTGAAGAATTTCCGTTTGACCAGGAGTATGTAAACGGGGCACTACCTCCAGTTAGATTAGGTGTTATTGCCCCATTAGCATTTCCATAACAATCAATATTTGTTATCGAGCTAGAAAAACTCATTGCACTTGCTGTACCAATATAAAAACTTTCTGATTGATCACATTCACCTGTTGCAGATACAGTAACAGTATAGATTCCGCTATCAAGATTATTTAAATCTTCATTTGAAGATATAAAATTTCCATTTTCATCTGTCCAATAAAATGATGGAATAGTATTAATACCATTTATTGTGATGTCAATAGAGCCATCATTATAGCCCGCGCAAGTAACATCAGAGATATTAGAACTTATTTCTATATCAGATTCAGTTTCAAGAATAATCTCATAAGAAAATGAAAAAGTACCCATTAAAGGACAAGCGTCATCCTCTAGTTGAATAACAATATAATATGGACTATTTGTGTCAGCTGCAGTTGGGATCCAGAAAAAATTACCAACTGGATTAGAGGTTCCATTATTTGTTACCGAGAAAGATGCATTTGGTATTGCGTTATTCCAACCCATCGTTATGTTTGTTACTGATGAATTTGTCAATCCATTTACATCAAATGATACAGTATCTCCAATATCAATACATGCTTCATAGGTAGATAATATACTAGAGGTGTCAACTTGAATCAAGGTATCTATGCCTGAAAGGTATGGTGGAGGTTCAGTACATGTTAATACATTTATTTGAATATCCCTAATAACACTTCCAATCAAAACTCCATTTCTGTATTCTGAAACCATAACAGCAAAAACTGAAGTTAATTGATTCGGAGCTATCATACATAAATTACCACTTACTGGATCAAAAGAAGTGTTTAAACCACCTACAGGATTATTTACACTATATCCTCCATTATAATTTACTGAACCCCCATTATTCATTGGTGTAATTAGAGAATAAACTAATGAATCTCCATCTGGATCGATTGCTCCGTTGTTATAACAAAATGGTGTATTTGCACATATATATGGTACTGGGTATTGCGTAAAAGTAGGGGAGTTGTTGCATAGGTTAGTGTTATTGATTGTTGCCTCAACACATAATTCTTGCCCACCAGGGTTTGCAATTGTATTTATTGCATTATTTCTACAACATTCACATACTCTTAAATTCCAGCTGGAACATTGCGATGGAAGTGTAATTGTTGCAGTATATACATATTCTTCTATACCAACAACATTACTATTTGTACAAGGATTTCCTGCTTGAGGACAGATAGGAGTAATTACAGTAGGACCGCTAATTAGGTTTAGAGTAGTAGAAAAACCGTTAACTCCTGAACAATTATCTGGATTAACTTCTAATGTGAATGTGCTTGGTGCTGAAATTCCGTTTGTACAATCTCTATAAAAACTAAGCGTAACTTTATATGCACTGGATGAGCTGATTGTACAAGGAGTTCCTCCTGATACATTAAAATTATTAGAACCAAAAGAACCTGTATTTAACCCCCCCGATGTTTGTCCTGAAAGTGTAGTATTTCCTGTTATATTATATGTTCCTCCATTCCATCCATCCCCCCAAGAATCATACATATTAAAAACTAATGATCCGGCAGGAACACATGCAGTTATAGTGTAGCTAGAGTAACTATTATAGCCGCTACCAGAAGCATATATTACCCCACCAGATGTTATATCCCATGAGATCTCATTTCCCCATGCTTGAGTATTAATTGTAATTGTTATGCTAACCCCAGAACCACCTCCACTTGAACCAACGCATTCATAGGAAATATCCATTCCTGCAGCATGGGTAGCGAAAGTTTCATTTTGAAAAACGCTAAAAATAACTAGTATTGCAAGCCATCTTTTCATGCTAAAAGAGTTATCTTATTAGTGTCAAAGTTCCATCAAATCTTCTTTTCTTACCATAGATATCGGTAAGAATTATAGAATAAGCATAATGACCAGATGTTGCAAACTCTTCTTTTCCTTGCACTTTTCCGTCCCATGCTTCATTACAACCAGTAACGCAATACGAATCTGTATAAGACTCAGTAGTAAAGATTCTTTGACCAAATCTATTATAGATTATAAATTCATATTTCTTCACTCCAGCTACAATGGGAAGAAAATGATCATTTCTTAAGTCATTATTCGGAGTAAAAGCATCTGGAATATAAATTTTAAAAGCATCATCTATAACAATTATTTGTGTTGCAATATCGATACATCCACTGTCAGTTTCTACTTGAAGACTAGCGATATACGAGCCAGCTGTATCACTAGGGTATGCGTGTAATACTTTACCTATAGTAGTAGAATCAATAGTTGTATTGCTTAGATCTCCAAAGTTCCAAATCCAGTTTGAATAATTGTTGTATGAAGTATTTTCAAATGTAATTACTGGATTATTGATATTAGCAGGTTGTGGATATGCGCTAAAACTTGCAATTGGCATCGGATTTACATTAATATTTGCTGTTCCAGATAAATTTAAAGCATTACAACCTTTACTGTCAGTAACGCTAATTAAAGAGTAGATTCCTTGTTCATTTGTACTTATTACATGCTGATATCCCACATTTGAAACTATTCGATTATCAATACCGATTGAATACATCACATTAAATGTTGGAGTTCCTCCTAAGGTAGTAATAACAATATCTGCTGTACTACCATCGTCACATAGAGATCCTCCACCAGACAAACTCGCTTCTGGCAAAGGGTTGACGCTAATTGTAATTACATCATTTGCTGAATTAGAGCAATTTGCATCAGAAACAGAGTTGAAACTATATACGCTTGAAATATTCGGATTTATTGCTAATGAATCAAATGAATTTATAGTCGGAGGTAGAACTTGCGGATTCCCATTAACTGTATAATCAACTGTCCAGGGCCCGCTACCAGATGAAAAATTAAAATAAAGTTGAGTTACATCTCCATCACATATTTCAGCATTACCTGTTACAGTTACAACTGGCAATTCATTAACAACTAAAGTTGCAGATTCATTTAGAGAAGAGACACATCCTTTATCATCCGCTACAGAGATTATAGAATAAGTAGTGGTGCTTAATGGAGAAACCGGTAAAGGAAGTCCGGTAGATAAGATATTTCCTGCAGCGTCGACATTGTGCGTTCCACTTCCACCGTTATCATCAATCCAATCTAAATTAAAAGGAGCTGTTCCGCTAAAAACAGGAAAAAATAACTCAGAACTTTGACCATAACAAATTGGGTTTGTTCCGCTAACTACGATATTTAAATCTGGTTTTGGATTTACAATAATATCAACAGGTGATACAGGATTGTTGACCGAGCAACCATTTGCATCTGTTACCGTAATAATATTATATGTATTTAATCCAACTACTGGATCTGGTGAGATTGTATATGATTGATTTCCAGAACCATTTATAACTAAAGGAGTTTGCGGAGCAGCATTAATTGTATAGTCTATATTAAATGGTGGAGTTCCAATCAAAAAACCAAAATCAAGTGTTGCTGGTGATTCAAAGCAAATCTCAGGGGTTAAGGTTGTAAAAGTAATATTAGGTAAAGGATTTATTGTAACTGAAACTGGAAGAGGTAGTTCATTTATTGGAGACGTGGTTCCACTTGCATCTGTCACATCAGTTATTGTGATAGTATTGGTTCCTATATTTAAATTTGTTATATCTAATGGAACGCTAACCAAGATAGGGCATGGCTGTCCTGCAACACCTATTATCTCACTATAATTCACACCATTGTACGTATAGTTGACAGTTACAGGAGCCTCTCCTTGATCTAATACCATTTGAACAGAAACAGGATCTCCTTCACAGACTGTAGCGGTTGCAGTAGTAAATGGATCAATAACAGGGTAAGGCTCTACATCTATATTTACCGAAAGATTTGAATTAGCTAAACAACCATTTGCGTCACTAATACCTGTGATTACGTAAGTTGTTATTGGTATCACATTAGGAGATACAGAAATAGAACCTTGCATATTTGGAGGAACGATTACAATTGATGGATTGTTTGGAGGAGTGTCATTATCGCTTAAATTTATTGTGAATGGAGGTGTTCCGCTAGTCATATCTACAGTTAGATTTGTATTATTTCCTTGTGATATGATTAATGGATTTCCAGTAAATGTGTTAATTATAGGTTCAGGATTAATAGTTAAATTTACATTAGTTTGTGAATTTAAACAAGGAGGAACTCCAAAGACTTCATAGGTAAAACCAGAAACTCCAACACCATATGTAGCAGGGTCAATTGTAGGTGCAATTGGATTTCCTGATGGGTCTAACCATATACCTCCTGGATCTGCGCCAACCAAAAGAGTGTTTAAATCAAAGGGATTAGCAGCACTATAGGCATTTTCACAAATACTTGCTGGGTTAGGAATCCCAGAAAAAGGAGGTGTAATTAAACTAACAGTAACTGTAGCTGTAGCGTCTGGACATGGAGCTGCAGAGACAGTGTAGGTATAATTACCAGCAATCATAGTTTGTGGATTAAAATCAAAATTTGGATTATTAGGAAGCTGGGTAGACGGAGGAACAGTCCAATAACCTGTTAAATCTTGACCTCCTCCTAACTGATTTTGTAGTGGATATAAAGATATATCATCACCACATACACTTAGATTGCTACTAACTCCAGCATTTGGAGGAGCATTAACATTAATAGTAATAGTTGAGTTAGAGATATTTACACAGTTATTTGCATCTTGTATACTAATTATAGAATAAGTAGTTGTATTTATAGGAGAAACACTTACAGGATTTCCAAAAAGATCATTTCCAAACGCATCCAGTATTACATTAACAGGAGCACCTCCGCTAGGTGAATATGTTAAATTAAATGGCGCTGCACCTGTCAAGGTAAAAGTTAAATTTGAACTCTGACCTAAACATATATTGTTATTTGATGTACCAATGTTTACTGTAGGAAGTTGATTGATACTGATATTTATTGTTGAGCTCGCTGGCCCACAGAATCCAGTAGGATCTGTAACAGTATAAGTATAATTTCCTGTCGCATTTGTTGATGGATCAAAAATAAATGAAGCCGATCCTGCAGGAGGAGTTGTTGTTATTCCATTTGGATCTGTCCATACCCCGTCAGGATCTGGAGTCCCTAGAAGTGTAGACAAATCAACACCAGGATCATTAGCACATACAATTTGATTCCCAGGAGAAACCCCAGCATTAGGAGGGGGAATTAAACTAATAACTACATTTGAAAAATCAAGTAGACATGGGGGGTTGTCCACTGTATAAGTATAATTTCCTGCAACCATTGTTTGAGGATCAAAAATAAATGAAGCCGATCCTGCAGGAGGAGTTGTTGTTATTCCATTTGGATCTGTCCATACCCCGTCCACATCTGGGGTGCCAGTTAAATAAGTTGATAAATCATAAGTTAATGGGTCTGACGTACAGAAGGTTGCAACTCCTGGACCCCCAGCATTAGGAGGTTGACTAACATTAACTGTTATTGCAGGATTAGTAACAGATGCTGGACATCCAGAGCTATCCGCTAGGCTTAAAACGGAGTATGTTGTAGTTGTAGTTGGATTGAATGTAACAGGACCTCCACCACCATTAATAAAACCAAAGTTGTCTAGACTGAAATTCTGTATGGATCCATTTACATCTAAACTAAGACCCCAAGGAGCTGCACCTGAGAGAAGAAAATCTAATACTACCGGATCTCCATTACAAATTAGAGTATCAAGACTACTCATTGTAGCTGTGATAGCATTAGCATTTGGCTGTACTGTAACAGTATCTATCGCTATACATGCTGGATTAAGGGAATCAGAAGCTGTAACTTCGAATTGAGTAGTAACCGCAACTGTAGCTAAAGGGTTTTGTACATTTGGATCATTTAGCCCACCAACACCACCACTTGTGATATTATACCATGAATAAACATATGTTGCAGTTGCAGGGCAAGAAACGTTAATTGCATTTCCTAAAGTAGCTGTTACATTTCCAGGAACAGAACCAGGAAACCCTTGAGTAATTAAAAGTGTGCCTTGACTATCATAAATTCTATACATACATTCATTAGCTGCATTTCCCCAGTTTGTAAAGATTGCTTCTAAAACATCTCCATCAGTTACAGGTAATTGATAGCTTACTGAGCTAGCTTGACCACCAGTTATCATAGTATAATTACTTAATATACTTCCATTAACATTAATATCAACGTTGTGATATTGAGGAGGGCTTCCACCAGCATTCCATCCATTTTGAGATACTCCTCCTGGTAGATAATTCCATAACTCTAACTCATATTCACAATTTGCTGTTATAGTAGCTTGCGCGTCTAACGTGTCAGATCCAGAACATACAGAAGATAAAACAGATGCAATTATAGAAGGTTGTTCTACATAGATTGTAATTGTATCAGAACAAGAGCTAGTGCCTAGTGAATCTGAATATAAAACAGAATATGTAGTTGTAATAGTTGGACTTACAGTGGCTGTATCTAATGTGTATCCTGTTAAACTACCTCCATCCCAAAGAGATGAAAATCCAGAACATGTAGCAATATTAACATTGTCAATACCCCATAAATCCCAACTTGATCCTGAAGCAGTAGTTTGTTGCCATCTAAATTGTGTTGTTGGAGTCTGAGCTGCAGCAGGAATAGGGAAGCAGTGATTTTGCCAACCTACATAAGGAAAACCAACAGGACTAAAATAATGAATTGTAGTCCATGCACCGCCAGCTGTTTTGTATTGAAGATACACTCCTTCTGGGGCTAAGTCTGGCCCGTCACATGGTTGAGGAGATTGTGTTTCTTGTCTAAAATCAAAACAAATATTTCCTCCACAAGACGCATCTACTGGAACTGTTGTTGCAGTTCTAGGAACTGTACTACCTTGAGCAAACCATAGATGTTGACCACCATTTGGATTACTTCCACAAGGACCTCCGATTACCCAGCCAGCTGAAACTGATTGCCATAAACCACTTAAGGTACTTCCTGTAAAATCATCACTAGAAGCTCCACCAACTCCTACCTGTTGTAAGAATATACTCTCTCCACAAGCAATAGTGTCTCGAACAGCAGCAATGGTAGTGTTACATTGAGCTTTAACATTATTCTGGGTAAATAATGTTATAATTAATGTAATTAAAAAATATTTAGAAAGCGTAAAAGTTTTATTCATACTGTATGGTTATATTTTTTAAATCAAATTTTGTAAGCTCTGTGATACGATCAACTCCAGGCATATCTTTTAACTCTTCAATAAATTTGGAAAATATTCTTAATGCATCATTTCTAGAACAATTCCCAGTCATTGTTTGTTTAGATTCTAATGATATCTTTTTAATATATTCTTCACTTATACTTTCGCAATTGATACAATCATTATCATACCACAATTCTTGTCTCCAATTTATAATAATACTTTTATCTAGATGATTTGTAATTTTAAATACAATATACTCTTGATCAAACTGCTCGCTAAAGTTACAATCAGTTTTTTTATATTCAATAGTTACTTCTTCATTTTCTAAATAGATTAACCAATCTGTTGAATTATTCATGCTAAAAATACATGTAGCAGAAGAAGATAAAAAAGCAACAGCGAGAATCAGTCGTAAGAATCCCCTCATATAAGTAAATTTGTTTTGTTTAGATTACAAATATACTAAAATTTAAGCAGAAATAATCCTGTAAATTTTAATGAAAGAAAACAAATTAGAGCTCTTTAAAGCTATCTTCTAAAATCCATCCAGTTTTTCCATTTGATATTTTAATCTTTGACCAAATGTTGATTTTGTCTAATATCTCTACTTTGGTTCCGGAATGAATTACGAATTTGTCCAATCCATCAGATGCAGGAGCACTTTTTACTAACACTTCCGAGTCAAATATTATTGCCTCTTTTAAATCAAAATTTCTTTTATTAATACTGACTGTAACAATAAAGAAAAACAGAGCAAAAAATAATAAGTATATAGACAAAAATTTTGTATTTTTTTTAAAAAATTTATTTATCAAAAAGACTATAAAAAATGACCACGCAAAGATTATTGAAAGATATTGCCAAAATTTAATAGAAAAAAAATTTGTAAATTTCAACCAAAGCTTTTTATAAAATAATTCTGGAATAGGAATGATTTTTCCATAGTCAAATATTTTTTTGTTTGCTAGTTCAAGATTTTCTCTAACTTCTTTTCTTTCTTTTAATTTTAAACTTCTCTCATAATACAATATTGCATATGGCCACTTTGAAAGTTTATAGTAGCAATTCGCAATATTTAAATATAATTCTGAGCTTTCAAGACCCATAATCAATAAACTATCATATGCCTTAATTGCTTCTTGATATTCCTTTTTAATATATAAGTTGTTTCCATTTTCAAAACTTTCTGTCTGACAAATTGCAAAATTGCTAAATAGAATAAATAATAATAGAATAATATTTTTCATTTTTTCTTTGTTTCAACTTGAATAATTATTGTTTTTGTTCTAACTAACACATCGTGCATCTTTTTATCTTCATTAGATGGAGAGTATCTTGCGTATTCACATTCATCAATTATATTTATAAAATCATCTTGCACTGACTGATCGATATATGATTTTTGAAAGTATTTATTAATATTTTCTTTTGAAAGCTCAGATGTTTGTAATCGAAATTTATTTGCAATATATCCCCATAACACCTTTTCTATTTCTTCAAAAAAAGATGTAGCGTCATTTTTCTTAAGATATTTTTCTGCGATTACGAGTCTATTTTGCGCAATTTTTCTAGCTTTTAAATATTTAGTTTCTTCTGTACTTTTATTTTTTCTTGTTTTAATTAATAACCATAATAAAATAAATAAAGAAATAGGAAGAAAAAATAGAATGTAATACAAATTAGAGCTTAATTTATAGTTCCCTTTATTTTGCAGCTTTGTTTGGGTCTCAATATAATGTATATCTTCATTAATTCTTATTGGTTGAATTTGATTTCTTTCCTGCTTATCTTGACTTATCTCATTATCTAATTCTCCTGGCAAAACATTAATGTTATATGAATGAGTACTAGCGTTTTCGTATTTTTCAGTTTTAGTATTGAAAAAAGTAAGATCAAATTTTGGTATAGTGTAATTCCCCTTGTATCTGGGTATTAAGGTATATTCAAATGATTTTTTACTATTTACAACCCCTCCTCTTCTAATAACCTCTTCTACCTTAGGTTCAAAAACTTCAAAGCTAGATGGGAAGTTTATTGGCAATTCCTTTATTTCTTTAATATTTCCTGTTCCTGAAATTTCTACTTTATAAGTAATCGCATCATTTACATTGATTTCTTGATTATTTATGTTGGAAGAAATATCAAATCTACCAACAAGATTCATAAAATCCACTTTTGATTTAGGAAGATCTTTTATTGTTAAGTTTATCGGTTGTGATTTAAAAATGTGTTCTTTCATAATAGGAACAGTTTGTTCTACAGGTCTTCCAAACCAATCCGTTACTATTCTTTTTTCATAACCAGAAACATAGTCGCACTTCAACTCTATAGGATCAATAATTAATCTTCCGCTTTTTTTAGGAGTTAATACTACCTTTTTTAATTCAAGTGTTTGATAAGCAGCGCAGTTAAGCAAGTCTCTTTTATATTTGTTGCTAACAGGTTCATCTTCAATATAAGCTCCTTTTAATGAAGGCATGTTTATGATTTCTAAGTTATTTATATCTATCAATCGATATAATTTGTAGGTAACCAAGACCTGCTCATGCTTATATATATTTTTTTTACTGACAATTGCTTTTACAAATAGTTGGTCTGTAAAATTAGTGATCTTTGAAGAGGTGTTTTCTTCACAATCTAGGATATCTAATTTTATTGATTGACTCCTAATAATCTTTCCATTAACCTCAACACTTGCTGGAGAAATAGTGAAAGGTCCAGCTTGAGTAGCTTGAAGAATTACCATATAGTTTGTTGTATATTCAGCTGTTCTTTTCCCATTAATAATTGTTACGTTACTAGAAGTTCCATTATTTCTTGCTTGAAGGACTTTTAAGCCTTCACAATTAGGAGGTTTAAAATTTTCTCCTTTTGCATCTAATTTGTACTGTAATGCAATTTGCTCTCCAATCATTGCAGGATTCTTATTAACGTTAACAGAAAGTCTCTGAGCACTAGCGCTGAAACTAAAAGTTAAAAATAATATAAGTAATGACTTATTCATCTTTACCAATCTTTGTCAATTTTTTTTCTTTTACCTTTTTTCTTTAACTGCTGCTTTTTCTTTTGGAGTTTTTTTTCTTTATCTTCAATAAGTTCAAGAATTTTTTCCGCATCTTCTTTCTTCATTTCTTCTTGATTCTCTTTGTTTTGCTGATCTTGATTCTCTTTGTTTTGCTGATCTTGATTCTCTTTGTTTTGCTGATCTTGATTC
>MDSZ01126707.1_pt1 | contig 14208 bp, 10 predicted proteins | sample 811201 | NCBI WGS metagenome assembly MDSZ01 (sample SAMN05326647, study PRJNA326480) | marine metagenome | isolation source: seawater | place: Indian Ocean: North | collected 2010
GTAATACCACGTTCTCTTTCTTCAGGAGCATTATCAATACTGTCAAATGAACGAACTTCAGCTAAACCATGAGCACCTTGATGCATCGTAATGGCAGCTGTAAGCGTTGTTTTACCATGATCAACGTGACCAATTGTACCAATGTTTACATGAGGCTTTGTTCTTTCAAATTTTGCTTTTGACATTTTTATTTTACTCCTATTTTGTAATCAAACAGCTTTACCATGAACTTTTTCCATGATTTCAGTTTCAACAGATGAAGGCACTTGATGATAATGCGAAAATTGCATATGAAAAACTGCTCTACCCTGTGTAATAGATCTTAAATCAGTCACATAACCAAACATATTACTGAGTGGGACATTAGCTTTTATCACCTGAGCTTCATTTCTCTGACTCATCCCATCAATTTTACCTCTTCTCGAGCTTATATCACCCATAACATCACCTAAATACTCATCTGGAGTCACAACTTCTACTTCCATAATAGGCTCCATTAACTTTGGACTGGCTTTTTTGCAAGCATCTTGAATAGCCATTGAGCCAGCAATTTTAAATGCCATTTCAGAGGAGTCTACATCATGATAAGAACCAAACACAAGCTCTATTCTAATATCTTCAATTGGATATCCAGCAATGACGCCGTTTTTTAGTGCTTCTTGCATTCCTTTATCAACTGAAGGAATGTATTCCTTGGGAATTACACCACCAACAATTTTATTTTCAAAATGATATCCTTTACCTGGCTCGTTAGGCTCAACATTAATTACGACATGACCGTATTGACCCTTACCACCAGACTGACGAACAAACTTAGTTTCAACATCGCTGACTGACTTTGTAATTGACTCTCTGTAAGCAACAATAGGCTTACCAATATTCGCCTGAACTTTAAATTCCCTCAACAGCCTATCAACTAAAATCTCAAGGTGCAATTCACCCATCCCAGCGATGATAGTTTGACCAGTTTCTTCATCAGAAGAAACCTTAAAAGTAGGATCTTCCTCTCCTAGTTTGGCTAATGACTTTGACAAAGCATCTTGATCGGCTTTACTTACAGGCTCAACAGAAACAGCAACAACTGGCTCTGGAAAGTCCATAGATTCCAAAACTATTTGATTTGATTGATCACATAGAGTGTGACCTGTTTTTACATTTTTTAAACCAACAGCAGCAACTATTTCTCCAGCCTCTACACTATCTCTATCTTCTCTCTTATTAGAATGCATAAGCAAAACTCTACTAATTCTTTCCTTTTTACCATTATTAGAGTTATATACATATGAACCAGAATCCAATCTACCTGAATACACACGCATGTATGTTAATTTCCCAACGTAAGGATCAGTCATAATTTTAAATGCTAAAGCACTAAAAGGCTCCACATTATCAGGTTTTCTAGACAATTCAACGTCCGAATCTCTAGGATCAGTACCCTTAACTTCACCTATGTCGACAGGGGAAGGCAAAAGATCAACAACCGCATCCAACAACCTTTGAACTCCCTTATTTTTGAAAGCAGATCCACAAAACATTGGTATAAATGTATTATCAAGACAACCTTTCCTCAATGCAGCTCTAAGCTCATCTTCAGATATCTCTTCATCTGCTACAAACTTTTCTAGAAGATTTTCATCATAAGATGCCGTTTCTTCAATAAGATGTTTTCTCCATTTTTCTGCTAGCTCAATCATATCATTAGGAATATCAGATTCATCAAACCTCGAACCCATTGAAGACTCATTATATAAAATCGCTTTCATTGAAATAAGATCTACTATACCGGTAAACATTTCACCAGAACCTATTGGAATGACAACAGGCAATGGACTAGCACCAAGCCTATCTTTAACCATATCCATAACATTGAAAAAATCTGCACCTACTCTATCCATCTTATTAACGAAAGCTATTCTAGGAACATCATACTTATCGGCTTGTCTCCAAACTGTTTCACTCTGTGGCTCAACACCACCTACTGCACAAAAAACAGCCACAGCACTATCTAAAACTCTCAATGATCTTTCAACCTCAACAGTGAAATCAACATGACCAGGTGTATCAATGATATTTATTCGATGCTTATTCCACATACACGTAGTAGCAGCAGAAGTAATAGTGATACCCCTCTCCTGCTCTTGCTCCATCCAATCCATAGTAGCAGCACCATCATGAACTTCACCAATTCGATGGGTAACACCCGTGTAGTACAAAATGCGCTCTGTTAATGTGGTTTTTCCAGCATCAATATGAGCCATGATACCAATATTTCTAAAACTTTTTAAATCAATACTCATAAAAATACTCTCAAAATAACAATTATCTAAAATGAGCAAATGCTTTATTAGCATCCGCCATCCTATGCGTGTCTTCCTTCTTTTTTATAGCATTACCATCGCCATTAGCTGCAGCAATTAATTCATTAGCTAATTTTACAGCCATCGGCTTTCCTGAAGAATTTTTCGAAGCGTTGATTAACCATAAAGAAGCTAAATAAAAAGCCCTCTTTTTAGGAACCTCAATAGGAACCTGGTAAGTCGCACCGCCGATTCTCCTTGATTTAACCTCTACCGAGGGAGAAGTATTTTCTATTCCCTTTTTAAAGATCTTGATACCATCAGTCTTGGTCTTGCTTTGGATTATGTCCATAGCTCCGTAAAAAATTTTTTCTGCAACACCTTTTTTGCCGCTATACATAATGTAATTAATGAACTTCGCTACAGAAATATCATCGTATTTAGTATCAGGCAATATTTTACGCTTTTCTGGTCTTCTTCTTCTCATATGTTTACATAGACTCTAAGATACCTTAGGCTTTTTCGCACCATAACGACTACGACTAGTCTTCCTATCATCAACACCTGCAGTGTCCAACGTCCCCCTAACAATGTGATAACGAACTCCAGGCAAATCTTTAACACGACCGCCCTCAATCAACACGATTGAATGCTCTTGCAAATTGTGACCTTCCCCAGGTATGTACGCAGTAACCTCAGTTGAATTTGTAAGCCTTACTCTAGCAACCTTCCTCAAAGCAGAATTAGGTTTTTTTGGTGTAGTAGTGTAAACACGAGTACAGACGCCCCTTTTCTGAGGATTACTCATAAGAGCAGGCGTGGATGTTTTTTTCACAATCCTTTTTCTACCTTTTCTGACTAACTGATTTATTGTTGGCATATATATTTACCCATAGCCTCGTAATTTAATTTATATAATAAATACATATCAACATTTTTAATTTATAATCAAGCAACTGCATCATCTAGATCACCCGCTGCTTCATTTGATTCATTTTCACCAACCAGAACTTCTGAAAAATCTGGAGTACCTGTTCCAGCAGGAATTAGTCTTCCCACAGCGACATTCTCTTTAAGTCCATACAAGTAATCTGTTTTTCCAGCAGTAGCGGCATCGGTTAGAACGCGGGTTGTTTCCTGAAAAGAAGCAGCACTGATAAAACTCTCTGTATTTAAAGAAGCCCTAGTAATACCCATTAAAATTGGTTCAAAAGTAGCTGGAATTGTTTTCCTATACTTGGCTAATTCCTTCCCTTCAGCCTTTACTTCCTTATTTATTTCAGTTAACTCAGACTTTTCAAGCATCATTTCTTTGTCTAGACCTGAATCACCAGGAGAGGTTATTACAACCATATTAGACAGCCTCTCGTTTTCAATTAGAAAGTCATTCTTACTAATTCTATCTTCCTGTAAAAATCTTGAATCACCTACTTCTTTCACACTGACCTTTTGCATCATTTGATTAACAATGATCTCAATATGCTTATCATTGATTTTTACACCCTGAAGACGATATACCTCCTGAATTTCATTCACTAAATACTCCCTCACAGCAGATGGACCGAGCACTCTTAATATATCATCAGGAGAAATGGCGCCTTCACACAGCGAAGAACCAGCTGTAACGAAATCACCCTCATGGACTATTACATGCTTACCATATGGAATGGAATATTTTCTTTCATCTCCATCTCTACCAATAACGTGTATTTTCCTGATGCCTCTTCTAGTTTCACCAAACTTAACAGTACCATTAATTTCAGTCATTACAGCAGGGTTCGAAGGCTTTCTAGATTCAAATAACTCAGCAACGCGAGGTAGACCGCCAGTTATATCCCTTGACTTACCCACCTCTTTTGGAATTTTCACTAATGTTTGACCTCTTTCAACATTTTCTTTATCGTTAACTACAAGAGTAGCTTTTACAGGCAATATAGTACTACCAGCAACAATCTCTCCTTTTTTGTCAACAATCTCAAGATGAGGACTTAGCTTTCTATCCCGAGCTTCAATTACCACTATTTGCTTCTTACCAGTTTCCACAGACTCAACAGAAAAAGTTTCTCCCTCAACAAAATCTTTTAATTTCACAATCCCTGTTTCCCTAGCCAAGATAATATCAGTATATGGATCCCATTGAAAAAGTGTAGTTTGAGGAGAAATTTCCTCACCATCTTCAACAAGCATTGTGGCTCCATATGGTACATTGAAAACAGTTTTTGATGCTTTTTCAGATGAAACCGTTAGTTTTGCATGCCTAACCATGCATCTACGAACTTCAACACCAACTTCATCTTTTGTAATCGCAAAATCATAATTATCTGAAAATTTTACAATACCTGCTCTCTTATTTTTCATTTCTGACTGTTCGATTACCCTACTAGCAGTACCACCAATATGAAACGTTCTTAAAGTTAGCTGCGTGCCAGGCTCCCCTATACTTTGCGCAGCTCGTATTCCCACTGATGTTCCAATATCAACTAATTTATGAAGAGACAAATCCCAACCATAACATTTTGCACATATTCCTCTTTTGGTGTCACAAGTGAGTACAGACCTAATGTGGACGCTCTCAACACCGCTATCACCTATTAATTCAGCTTCTTTTTCCGATATCACTGAACCTGCTTTAACAATAACCTTTCCTCTATCAATAAAATCATCAAGTATAGTTCTGCCTAATATTCTATCAGCAATAGGTTCAATAATCTCTTCACCTTCTTTTAAATCTGAGATTAGAATTCCATTAATTGTACCACAATCATGCTCATACACTACAACATCTTGTGCAACATCTACTAACCTACGTGTTAAATATCCGGCGTCAGCAGTTTTAAGCGCTGTATCAGCCAAACCTTTTCTTGCGCCATGCGTTGATATAAAATACTCAAAAACAGAAAGACCTTCTTTAAAATTTGATGTAATCGGCGATTCAATAATTTCTCCAACGCCACCCTTCATCGATTTCTGAGGCTTAGCCATTAACCCTCGCATTCCAGCAAGCTGTTTAATCTGATCTTTACTACCTCTTGCACCAGAGTCAGTCATCATTGATAATGCGTTAAAACCACCATTATCTTTTCGTAATTCATTTTCCATTACCTGAGCGATATGGTTTGTGGTGTGTGTCCATACATCAATGACTTTATTGTACCTCTCACCCTCAGTTAGGACATGCCTATCAAATTTGTTTTTAATATCACCTACCTTATTAAAAGCACTTGACAAAATACTGTCTTTTTCTTGTGGTATTAAAACATCACTAACTGATATAGACAAACCACTAGAAGTAGCCATCTTAAAACCAAGATCTTTTAGAGCATCAAGAAAGATTACCGTCTTGTAGTTACCGACTACTAAATAACATTGATTAACTATACTCGTAAGCAATTTTTTATCAATAAGAGCATCTACATAATCCATTTCACTTGGAAGAATTGAATTAAAAATTGCCCTACCTACAGTAGTGTCTTTCACCCAATTATTATTATGCTTAAGATTTATTTTTGCGTGCAAACCAACTACTCTATTTTCATAGGCAATTAAAACTTCATCAATTGAACCGAAAATCTTACCTTCACCTAAATCTCCATCTTTTAACTTAGTTAAGTAATATGAGCCAAGGATCATATCTTGGGATGGAACAGCAATTGGCTGACCATTTGCAGGGTGCAAAATATTGTGACTGGCCAACATTAACATTCTAGCTTCCATTTGAGCTTCAAGAGATAAAGGAACATGAACAGCCATCTGATCACCATCAAAATCAGCATTAAAAGCAGAACAAACTAAAGGATGCAGCTGTATAGCCTTACCCTCAACTAGGACTGGTTGAAAAGCTTGAATACCAAGCCTATGCAAAGTTGGAGCTCGATTGAGCATTACAGGATGATCTTTTACCACATACTCTAAAACCTTATAAACAACAGGTTCTGTGTTCTCTATCATTAATTTTGCACTTCTAGGTGTTTGAGTATATCCTCTGTTCATTAATTCACGAATCATATGAGGCTTAAATAGCTCCAATGCCATATTTTTTGGCAAACCACATTCTTGCAAATTAAGCTGAGGGCCAACAACAATAACAGACCTACCTGAATAATCTACCCTTTTACCAAGAAGATTTTGCCTAAAACGGCCAGTTTTACCTCGTAACATATCAGAAAGAGACTTCAAAGGCCTTCTAGAACCACTTCTAATCGCTGTCTTGCGGCGACTATTATCAAACAAGGCGTCTACAGACTCTTGAAGCATTCTTTTCTCATTTCTAAGAATAACATCGGGAGCCTTGATTTCCATTAACTGCTTAAGCCTGTTATTTCTAATAATTATTCTTCTATAAAGATCGTTCAAATCACTCGCTGCAAACCTACCTCCCTCAAGAGGAACTAACGGCCTTAGTTCAGGAGGTATAACAGGCAAAATACTAACAATCATCCATTCCGGTTTGTTTAAACGTTTTTTTGTTGGATCTGGAACAAAGGAATACGCCACCTTCAGTCTCTTCAAAGCATCAGTTCTCTTTTGCTTAGATTTCGACGTTTTAACGACATCCTCCAATTCTTTCTTGAGCTCCATAATATTAATTCTAGAAAGCATTTCTTTAATAGCTTCCCCACCCATAGCTGCATAAAAATAATCTTCATTATCTCTTCTCTCATCATCCACAGCTGAGAAACCATACTTAGCCTCTAGCTCTAAGTACTCATCTTCTTCAATTAAATCAAATGACTTTAACCCACTATCAGATGGCTCAAGCACCATATACATCTCATAATAAATTACTCTTTCAAGCTCCTTAGTGCTTCTTCCAGCAAGATAACTCAACTTACTTGGTATAGAGCGCAAATACCAAATGTGAACGATTGGAACAGCTAATGTTATATGCCCCATTCTCTCACGCCTAACTTTTTTACGCGTAACCTCAACACCACATCTGTCACAAATAATACCTCTGTATCTTATACCTTTGTATTTCCCACAATGACATTCATAATCTTTTACTGGTCCGAATATTTTTTCGCAAAATAAACCATCCTTTTCAGGCTTATAAGACCTATAATTAATTGTCTCAGGCTTAAGAATTTCTCCATATGATTTTGCCAAAATAGACTCAGGAGATGCTAAACCGATGGTAATAGAATTATAAGATTTTGAAGTATCTAAATTGTTTGATTGTATATAAGTCAATTGCTTACCTCTTAATTGTCAAGTTCTACGTCAATACAAAGACCTTGAAGCTCTTTGATCATAACATTAAATGATTCTGGTGCAGAGAAATCAGGCATTTGCTCACCTCTTACAATTGCATTGTAAACTTTAGACCTACCTTCAACATCATCAGACTTAACTGTCAATATCTCGTGTAAAGTATGAGCGGCACCATAGGCCTGAAGAGCCCATACTTCCATCTCCCCAAAACGCTGTCCTCCAAATTGAGCCTTACCTCCAAGTGGCTGTTGAGTGATTAATGAATATGGACCTGTAGATCTTGCATGCATTTTATCATCAACCATATGACTCAATTTCATCATGTAGGAAACACCGACAGTAACTGGATTATCAAATGCTTCACCAGTGACACCATCAATTAACCTAGTCTTCCCTGTTACTGGTAAACCGGCATTATTGAGCTCGCTGTAAACTTGCTCAGGAGAAGCACCATTGAAAACTGGCGTTGAATACTTACTGCCAGTGACCATACCAGCCCACCCCAACATTGCTTCATACAGCTGTCCTAAATTCATACGAGAAGGAACACCAAGTGGGTTCAAGACTATATCGACAGGAGTACCATCTTCTAGGAAAGGCATATCTTCCTCTGGAACTATTGTGGCAACAATACCCTTATTACCGTGCCTTCCAGCCATTTTATCACCGACCTGCAATTTTCTTTTCTGCGCTACATAAACTTTCGCCATTCGCAATATCCCTGGCTGCAACTCATCTCCAATTTTTAGTTTGAATACATGCCTCTCAAGCTGAGTTTCAAGCCTTGACCACTCTTTCCTGAAGGATAGCCATACTTTAGAGATCTTATTCCAAGTCTTTGTATCTTCTACCCAAGGCACATCCTGTGCAAATCTTTCAAGGTCAAAACCAGATAGTCGCTTAGCTGTGAGCTTGGTAGATTTTTTAATTAAAGTCCTATTGTTTGAGATATTTCTTATACCATTTGAAACCTGATCTTTCATTAGAGAAAGTAGCTTCTCATCTCTTGAAACTTTTAGATTTTTCTTATCTTCAGCAGCCTTTTTTTGATAATTCCTGATTTGCTCTCTTTCTTCAGCCTTAGTTCTTTTAGCCTGCTTCTCAAATAACTTAGTACGAATAACACAACCCTTTATACCAGGTTCTGCTCTTTTTGATGCATCTTTAACCTCACCGGCCTTTTCTCCAAAAATAGCACGAAGTAATTTTTCTTCAGGAGTTGGATCAGATTCACCTTTTGGAGTTACTTTACCTATTAAAATGTCACCCTCTTTGACTCGAGCTCCTTCTCTAACAATTCCTTCCTCATCAAGGTCCTTAGTTGCATCCTCACTAACATTTGGAATTTCAGGAGTAAGCTCCTCCTGACCTCTCTTAGTATCTCGAACCTCAACTTCAATTTCATTACAATGAACCGAACTAAAAGTATCATCTTTTACTAATCGCTCACTAACTACGATAGCATCCTCAAAATTATATCCCCTCCAAGGCATATAAGCAACGTGAACATTAGAGCCTAGAGCTAATTCACCTAAATTTGTGGCTGCTCCATCAGCTACAACGTCCCCTGAACTTACTTTCTGCCCTTCAAACACTAAGGGTCGTTGGTTGTGAACGGTATTTTGGTTAGTCCTAAAATATTTTTTTAATTTGATTTCATAAATAGATTCACCCTCAAAAAGTGTTAGACTATCCTGAACATCTTTTCTTTTAATATGTATAGTATCTGAATCAACGTACACAACTCTTCCATCAACAGGAGAGACAACGCAAGACCTTGAATCTTTTGCAACTTTTTTTTCAATTCCAGTTCCAACAATGGGAGCTTGTGGATACATCAACGGCACAGCCTGCCTTTGCATATTAGAACCCATCAAAGCTCGATTCGCATCATCGTGCTCTAAAAAAGGGATTAATGCGGCAGCTACACTCAAAATTTGAGTAGGAGAAACCTCCACATAATCAACAAGATCAGGCCCAACAATAGGGAAATCACCCTTAACTCGCGTTCTTATATTTTTTTCAGTTATATTCTTAGACCCATCCATCTCAGTGTTGGCCTGAGCAATTATAACCCGATCTTCATCATCAGCTGATAAAAATTTAATTTTATCTGTAACATTAGAATGTCCGTTATTCTTCACAACTTCCCTGTAGGGAGACTCAATAAAACCATGGTTATTTACCTCAGCAAACATTGCCAAAGAAGAAATCAAACCTATATTAGGCCCCTCAGGTGTTTCAATAGGACACAACCTTCCATAATGCGTATAATGAACATCTCTCACTTCAAAACCGGCGCGTTCGCGAGTTAAACCCCCTGGACCTAATGCAGAAATTCTTCTCTTGTGGGTAATCTCGGCTAAAGGGTTAGTCTGATCCCCAAACTGAGACAATTGAGAGGTGCCGAAAAAAGTATTAATTACTGTAGTAACAACACGAGAATTAATAAGGTCTTGAGGCGTTATGCTCTCCGATTCTCTAAGGTTCATCCTCTCATGAATAGTTCTAATCATTCTACTTAATGCAATACTGAACTGGTTGGTTAACTGCTCGCCAACAGTCTTGACCCTCCTATTACCAAGGTGATCAATATCATCAACTCCTCTGTCACCTTTTCTCATTTCAATCAAAACGCTAAGAACTTGAATGATATCTTCCATCGTAAGAACAGTCTCTTCAACAGGAACATCTAAGTTAAATTGCTGATTAAGTCTATACCTTCCAACTTGACCTAAGTCATATTTTTTAGGACTAAAGAAAATTCTTTCAATGAACTTTTGCGCTGTTTCAAGATTTGGTGGCTCACTAGTCCTTAACAATTGATATACGACACCCAATGCCCCTTCAGTATCACGAGTAGGGTCTTTACTAATTGTGTTTAATATTAACATTGATGCAAAATCTTTATTACCATCAATAACACTAACTTCAGTTACACCATTTTCTTTTAAACTATCAATTACTAATGAGGAAAGTTCTGTTCCACCCTCATAAAATATTTCACCAGTCTTGGTATCAATAACATCTTCTGTAATAGTTGCACCGATATAACTTTCTATTTCTTTGGAGGAAACATTCAATGTGATTAAACTACCAAAAGCCTTACAAATATCGCTATTTGATGAGTAGCCCAAAGCTCGAAGAAGCATAGTAACAGGAAACTTTCGTCTCCTATCAATGATAACAAATAAACAATCATTAATATCTGTTGTAAAATCTACCCAAGACCCTCTAGCTGGAATAATTCGGGCTTGGTAAAGCTTAGTTCCATTAGGGTGGGTAGATTCATCAAAAAATACACCAGGAGAACGCTGCAGCTGAGAAACTATAACTCTTTCCGCTCCATTTATAATGAAGGTTCCTTTTTCAGTCATATAAGGAATATTACCAAAATAAACATCCTGCTCAATACTTTGAGCATATTCATTTTTGTTATTTTCATCGGTTATATGTAAGGACAGCTTAACCCTTAAGGGCGCGGAAAAAGTAACTCCCCTATCGATGCATTCATCAGCAGTGTACTTAGGCTGCCCTAGATAGTATGAATTAAATTCAAGAATGTAGTTTCTGTGTGAATCCTCAATTGGAAAAACACTATTTAAAACACCTTGAAGACCAAGATCTTTCCTAGCCTCAGGTGCCTCAAATTCTTGAAGAAATTGCTGATATGCCTTTGTTTGTATAGCTAATAAATCTGGTATCTCTAGCAACTCTTCTATATGAGAAAATGATACTCTGCCATTTTTTGAAACATTTAATGAATCCAATTATTCCTCCAGTGTTTAATTTTTGATAAGTATAAGAACTGAAAGATATTACTTAAGCTCAACTTCAGCTCCAGCCTCTTCAAGCTGGGATTTAATCTCATTTGCTTCTGATTCTGAAACACCTTCTTTGATTGGCTTAGGAGCAGAGTCTACCATCTCCTTCGCTTCTTTTAAACCTAAATCAGTGATAGCCCTTACTGCTTTTATTACATTTATTTTCTGTTGACCTGCTGCTTTCAGAATGACATCAAACTCAGATTTAGCCTCCGCAGCACCAGCATCACCTGATGCCGACGCAGCTGCTACAGCCACAGGCGCAGCAGCAGATACACCAAATTTTTCTTCAATATCTGAAATTAACTCTGATACTTCCATCATATTAGCATTCTCCAAATACGCCAATACATCTTCTTTTTTAACTGCCATTTTATAAACTCCTTTTTTTAATATTTTTAATTTTTACTTTCTTTAACCCCATTTAATACGTTCACCAAACTAACCATAGGTGACTTTAGCAAGCTAGCAAAGCTTCTAACGGGATCTTTTAACATAATAACAAGCTTAGTTAAAGATTCCTCTTTACTTGGCAAACTAGCAATTTTATCAAACTCATCTGCTTTGATATACTGCCCCTCAAAAAAAGCACCTTTTACGGTTGGTACTTCTCGATTTTCAGTGAAATCTTTAATTATTTTTGCGGCTAAAACTGGCTCCTCATAAGATAGAGCTATAGCGGTAGAACCGTAAAATAAATCATCATCTAATTTTATTTTATTTTTATTTGAAGCAATTTTTAATAGAGTATTTTTGACAACCAGATACTCAACATTCCCCTCATAAAACTTTTTTCTCAGCTCCGTTACTTCAGAAACATTAAGCCCAAGGTAATCTGTAAAAAAAACAGATTTCGCTCTTGAAAGCTTATCAACTAACTGCTCTACATTTTTTATATTTTTTTGATTAGGCATTTTTAATCTATCCTATCGAATTAATATTTATTTTAACACCAGGTCCCATTGAAGATGAGATAGACATCTTTTCTATAAACTGACCTTTAACTGATGGAGGCCTGGATTTTAAAAGAGAATTGTAAACCTGGGTAATATTTTCAATTAAATCCTCAATGCTAAAAGAAACTTTACCACAAATAGTATGAACTATTCCCGTTTTTTCTACTCTTAGTTCTACCATACCTGCTTTTTGATCAGCAACAGCTTTTGCAACATCCATAGTTACAGTACCACTTTTTGGATTTGGCATTAAGCCTTTAGGACCAAGAATTTTACCTAATTTGCCAAGTTCAGGCATCATATCGGGTGTAGCGATAATTTTATCAATATCAACCCAACCAGCTTTAATTTTATCTAAATACTCTTTGTTTCCACAAAAATCAGCTCCAGCATTGAGAGCCTCTTTAACCTTTTCACCTTGCGCCAAAACTAATAAAACGACTTTTTTACCTGTTCCCTTAGGTAGAGAAGTACTTATTCGAATATTTTCCTCAGCATGACGAGGATCAACATTTAAATTTATAACAAGATCAACAGATTCATCAAATTTAACATATGAAGCCTTTTTCACTATTTCTATAGCCTTATTTAAATCATAGAAATCTTCACGGTCATAAATGCTACTAAAAGATTTTCTTTTTAATTTAGTCATTTATTAACCCTTCACCTCGATGCCCATAGATTTAGCAGTACCTTTAATCATCTCTACAGCCTTCTCTTTTGTATTTGCATTCAAATCATCCATCTTAATGCTTGCAATATTCTCTAAATCAGAAATACTAATAAAACCGACCTTTTCCTTGTTTGGTTCGCTTGAACCCTTTTTAATTTTTGCAGATTTTAAAATTAATTTAGCAGCCGGAGGTGTTTTTGTGACAAATGTAAAACTCCTATCAGCATAAACTGTAATCTCGACAGGAATAATATCGCCGACTTTATCTTGAGTCTTTGCATTGAAAGACTTGCAAAAGTCCATAATATTAACTCCTTGCTGACCTAAAGCAGGCCCAACTGGAGGAGCGGGATTTGCTTGACCAGCTGGTATTTGCAATTTTATAAAACCAATAACCTTTTTTGCCATTAACTTAACCTTACCTTAACCTTCAAGAGATACTTGCAGATAATCTAACTCAACTGGAGTCGACCTCCCAAAAATACTCACTGATACTTTTAATTTTTGCTTCTCATGATTGACTTCTTGAACCACACCTGAAAAATCTACAAATGGTCCGTCCTTTACATTAACAGAATCTCCAACTTTGAATGGTGCAGCTTCAGTTACCTTAATTGGCCCGTCACCACCATCATGGTCACCAAGAAATCTTTTAACTTCCTCAGGCTTAAGAGAATCTGGATTACCATTTGAACCAACAAAACTAATTACACCATTTACGTTCTCAATTACGTATTTAGTTTGCTTGTTCATTTCAAGGTGTATAAGTAGATACCCAGGGAAAAATACTTTTTCCTTTATTTTTTTCTTACCGTCCCTCATTTCTAAAACATTTTCAGTTGGTACAAGAATATTCTCTACACTATCTTCTAAATTAGATGTATTCAATTCAAATAGAATTGATTCTTTAATTTTTTTCTCTTTACCAGAGATTACTCTTAACGTATACCAATCCATAAAGCTTACATAATTACAGATATAGATCTTGACAAAATCAAATCAACGACAAACAAAAATAGAGTAAGTATAAGAGACAAAATGAGCACTACATATGTAGAACTTTTAAGACCTTCCCAATCGGGCCATGAAACCTTACTCATCTCGTACTTTACATCTGAACCGAATTGTTGAATTCTCTTTACCATCTAACAAATTAAAACTATAAGTAAAACGCAGGAGAGGCAGGACTCGAACCCGCAACCCCCGGTTTTGGAGACCGGTGCTCTACCAGTTGAGCTACTCTCCTA
>MDSZ01010832.1_pt1 | contig 14206 bp, 6 predicted proteins | sample 811201 | NCBI WGS metagenome assembly MDSZ01 (sample SAMN05326647, study PRJNA326480) | marine metagenome | isolation source: seawater | place: Indian Ocean: North | collected 2010
ACAACAACAACAACAATAACAACAACAACAACAACAACGACAACGACAACAACAACGACGACGGCGGCGGCGGTGACGACGAAGAGCTGGGAATGTTCGATGCGAACCTCGAAGACGACGTGGACGGTGACGGTGACGAGGATGAGATACAGAAAGAAAGAAGTGCTGAAACAAAGAATGACTATCTTCTCCTCGTCAACAAGAACAAGAATAAGATTAAGAACAACGGCAACAACGAAGATGTCTCGCCGCACGATATTTTTCCGGTGGACATATGGCGCCTCGTGTTTGCAAAGCTCTCCCCTCGCGAAACGGTTTTGTTTGGAAGCGCGTGTAAAATGTTTTATAAAATCGCGCGAGCAGAAGAGACTCGAAACGCGTTGTTTGAAAAAATATTTTATCGCTCGTCGGCATCATTAACTGCCGCGGAGGATACTTCTTCTTCTTCTACTACTACTACTACTAGTACTAAATCCTCCAGTTGTAGTAGAAACAGAACTCCACATTCGATCTCATCATCATCCTCTCGTAAAAACAACGAGAACGTGTGGCGAACGGTGCGAGACTCATATCTCGCCACAGAACCGTGGGTCTCCTGGTACAACGAAAACGAGAAAGATTGGCGTCGCAAAACGGTCGAGCCGTTATACGCAAATGTCGGTCCTTCGTTTGTTCGCGGATTAATTTGCGACCAACAAACAGTGGCGAGTTATAACTCATCATCCGTGAAATTTTGGTACAATGGTCTCGGCGACGCGAAATATAACGTCGCGGGTGGAAGAATCCAAACTTTAGAAGCGAAAGACAGCAACATTCGAGACATGTGTTTGACGGATAATTTCGTGGCTGTTTCTGAAAACTCCGGTCGGGTGCGTTCGTGGTCTTCGTTGGATGGTTCGCCATCCATTCACAGACCGATGGTCACCAAACGAGACGCAAATTCATCCTTACTCGCCTTACACGCGGATTCTATCGTTGCTTGTTGCGAAAAGAGTTGCACGGCGAAAATTCACGATTTAGCTCGAGACGCGAGCGCGTATTCGTCTTCTGATATCGAGGAAAACGTAATTATGGATTTGCGCACTTCGAAAGAGCGAGACGCGAACTCGCGATGGTACGTTCCGTTTGAAAGCGAAGGTGAAATTCTCGGCGCGACTTGCATTAGTAAAGAAGCGGTTTGGGACTCCGTCATTTGGTTTGGGACAACCTTAGGAGTTCGTGGCATCGATTTCAATCGCAATGAAGTTAAAGAGACGATGTTAAACGAATACGGGGTAGGAGAAAACTTCATGAGAAAAATAAAAGCTATCGCCGCGCGAGGACCAGTTGTGACTGCGGCGCTTTCGGGAGGATTGATTGTCTTAGTCGACCGGCGATCAAAAGCGCAATCAAACGTTCCGATTGCAACGTTCGCGCCGCCATGGTACGCGGACGATCACGCTTCAAGCTCCAACAGAATTTTGAACGAGTACGTCTCAGAACAAAAAACGTGTTTACATTTAGAAGACGAACGGTTGATTTTCCATTCGGAGAGCGGATACGAAGGTGTGTGCGTGTATGACATTCGCAAGTTCCTTGGTCCAAGAATGCGAAGAGGGACGTTAGCTGTTCCGGCATGGCGCGAAGATTTGGTTTCTGCGTCCATAAAGGCTCGCGCGCGTCTCGAAGACGATGTTGATGATGTTGATGCAGAAGAAGAAGGAGGAGGAGGAGAATTCGCAACGACGACTGTATCGACGGTGCGCGATGTGGGAAGTTTTGGGTCGTGCGCGTCGATTCTCACACCGTTCAATGGAAAAGGCGTACCCATAAGAGTAGGCTGTTTCGCTCGATTTCCAAATGGGTTTTACAACAATGCCGCCGCCGGTATATTTGAGAACGCGCCGATGGCGGGTGCCGGGAATGTCGTCGTAGCGCCGTATATTCCTCCAGAGAACAATCCATCAGAAATTGGCGGCATCCTCGCCGCGAATAGTAGTACCAGTAGTACTAAAAGCAGCAGTAGAAACGAGGATCGCGACAAGTGCTCCGTATTTACCGGTATGGAATGTAGCTTATACGCTGGTATGAAATCGGGCGTTGGAGTCTACGCCGGGGGTGTGAACAAACGTTTAGGATACGAAGCTTACGAAGAGCTCATGAATCTATCGTTGCACGAACAAAGCCCCGTTGACAGTAGAACGATGAGAAGGAAAAGCACGCAACCTAAAACAAGAGGAAGGTATCCGAAGAGACAAGGTCGAAATTAATCATACTATTAGCACGATGTACATTATATGTTTTATTATAACCTGTTGCAACCCGCGCCAAGCTTTTTCTCATCACCATCTCGGCGCTTGCCTCGCTACGTATGTAAATCGCGTCTCACCCCCGCGCAATACTGGAACGTCAAAATTTCTCACCTCGCCAGTTTCCGCCCGTCTTCCAAAATTCTCGCTTTCGACGACGAATTTAAAGTTAATCTCAGTCGCCGCAGCGATGTGACCGAGATCTGCTATCCATTTGTTTCCGCCTATGTTTTTCATGTGGACGCAGTTCTCCGGCGTCCAACTGCCGAGTTGTTCTATATTTCCGCCGACTAAAATCGTCGCGAAGGGGTCGTGCTCCGGTGGGTTCCACTTCACGGCGATGAGTGTCCTGCTCGTCCTGCTGCTGCTACCGTTACTACTACTAGTGCCGTTACTATTAATAGGATTTAAACGCATACTGTCTACATCTTCATTTTCTTCCCCTATGTCTTCCATCACCACCGTTGGTAAGGTTGATGATATCCCAGCGGATGCAATCACGGAGCGCGCGCCATCAACCAGCCTCGAAAATGCCACCTTACTCTCCCTTCCTCCTTTTCTTTCGACGATACCTTCATTACTCGCCGCATTTGATCCCGTCGTCGTCGTTGTGGTCATCGATTGATTTCCGTAACTCCTCTCCTTCGGCGTGGGCAGATACATCTCTGGATTCACGCGCGCTAAAGCCGCCACCGTCGACGCTTTCAGAGCTCGTTTGCCTGGTCCTGCCGGGGTAGTAGAAGGAGAAGAAGGAGAAGAAGAAGAGGCACTCGTACCTCCTCCCTCTCCTCCTGTTCTCGTGGGACTCGCCTTTGGCGGCGGCGGGCCTCTCGACGCGCGCGCGTCCGTCGCCGGCGACGATCCTCCGTCCAACCCCCCGTAAATTCTCGCGTCTAACCGTACCTTCCTTTTTGCTTCCCACAACGCGATCGGCATCGCGCAAAACATGCCGAGTAAAAACGCCAACGGCGGTTTCGCCATCACCGGAATGACCGCGTCGTCGTGCCGTTGTTCCTGGATTGTAATCACCCTCCTGTTTTTTGTGGTCTCTGGAGAAACCAGCTGTACGTTCAGCTCAACGTCGCGATGCCACTCGTCGTCAAAGTCGTCGTCGTCGTGCTCGATGTTGTTGCTGTTCAGATCGTCGTTCGACGCGGAAGGCGAACGACAACACTTGCGCGTCTTCCGTAAAGTTCTTTTTGTCGTCGTCGTCGGGAGTTGATTATGAGGATGATGATGCGATACAAAGGACGACCGCATCGCGAACATCATCATCATCATCTCTCTTCAACAACCTTTTATTAGTATGCCGTCGTCGTGTGCGTTCGAAAAAAAGTCGACCACCGACACCGACACCGACGCGGCGAGAACAGTCAAAGCACCACGCGTAAAGCGTAAAGAGTCGTCGTCGTTTACGTCGTCTTACATAAGTGCCAAATTGTTCTCTTAAAAATCCGAAGAGATGTTCAAATCTTTTCAAACCCTAAATGTATATATATATACACAAAAGGGGACTCTCTCTTACGGGTCTCAAAAATTGTGTGTTTTACATCTCGTCGCTCAATTTTTCGATCTGCTCTTTCTTTTTCTTTTCCAAGCGATCGATCTCCCGTATCCCTTCGTCGTGTACCTTCTGAATGGCTTTTTCGAAGCGCTTCCCCTCGTCTTCGCCGAAAATTTTGAGACGGGTCGTTTGCTTTTTCACCGCGTCGAGCGCCTTCTTTCGAGCGCGACGGACGCCAACTTTCGATTTCTCGCCGAGATCTTGGGCCATTTTCGCGACCTCTTTTCGTGCACTGAGGTCCATTTCGGGGAGAGTGACGAGTATGCCGAAAGCGTCTTTCTTTGCGCCGAATTTCAAGTGTTTCTCGTTCACAATCGCGTTTTCGACCGCGTTTTTATTCGGTTCCGAGTTGTCGTACAGCGCGATGGATATCGTCTTCACGTCTCGCACGGTAATGGCGCCTAGCGATTTTAAAGGCACCGGAGGGGCAGAACTGTCGTAGATACTTTCAATCATGATATTTTCCACGACTCCAGACGAAGCGCGAGACGTTCGGAGTTTGCCGAGTTCCAGTTTCAAGTGCTCAATCGCTTTCGCCGTCTCGCGTTCGATCGAGGCAATTGTAAATGGGGTTATTTCTACCCCTTCCTCGTCCTCGTCCTCGTCCTCGTCGCCGACGGTGTCGACGTTCTCTTCTGCCTCCTCTTCCTCCTTGCTGATGCTCCTCTTCCTCCCTTTCCCGCCCTTGGTCTTCGTCTTCTTATACCGTCTCGAGAACATCATCATCGTACACACGGGAGAAAGCGCAGGAGGAGGTCCTCCAATCGACGCGCAACGATGACCACCTTCGCGAGGAGGAGGAGAAAAACGATGACGGGAAAGGCACGGCGGCGACCCGTGGTACGACGCTCTCCTCGTCGCGTCGTTGTCGTCTCGCGTAACGTCGCGAAAGTCGGCCACACTTTGAGGAGTTTTAGGAGAAAATTTGTGCATTCGGGAACGCGTCGTCAAAACCACCATCGAAGAACGCCAGCGAGGAGAGGATTTTGACGCCACCGAAAACGACGTCCCCGTCGTCGTCATCATCATCGCGGAAGCGAGCGTTCTCGTCAAAACCGCGCGAGCGAAGAGATGTCGATGTCGCATGTCGTCGTTTTTGGCGCCTTCTTTTTCTCCCTCTACTACGCACTAAAAAAATGGAAAGAAAAAATCCATCCCCTACTTTTATACTTAGGGTTTTAGTTTGGTCCCTTCCCCTGTTAAACCTGACTTTGACGCCACTGCGCTCCCCGGAACATAGCCGGTGGAACCGAGTTTCAGTACAAAATAGGTAGTGTTTAGTGGTTTAGTAGTTACAACAACATTGATTTTTTTCTACGTTCTCGGCGCGCGCGCGCGGCCAAGCGCCAAAACGTCGTTCTCTCAGGCTTCGTCTTTGGGCAGCTCCACTTCCTCTAATCGCTTCATAAATCTCTCCAAGCCTTCCTCCGTCCCGTCTCTCTCGGCTTCCAAGAGCTTCACGACCCTTTCTCTGTTCCGTTTTTCTTCCTCGCTCGAATCTTTCCCCCTTCCTTCTCCTCCTCCTTTCGCGTATTCGATCGCCGTTTTATTCCCGTCCTTCCTATTCTCTCCCGTCACGCTCGCTTTCCGCCCGCACAACGCGATCACCGCGTATGCATCCAACGCTTCCGATGCGCGCATGAGCGCTGTTTTCCCGTCTTTCCACGCGTCTTTATCCGGATTTAAGTAGTCGTGGTCACAGACGGTCGAGAAGCACTCGAACGAATCCGCGGACTTCTTCGCGAGGTGCGTATCTGTCACGTCATAGCAATCGTCCATATTACACATTAGAGTGAGAGTATGTAACACCCACAAACACCAAGAGGGAAATTGGAAGACATCATCATCTGTCAGCGACTTTATTTTCGCGCGGCGATCGTTCCTTTTCCTCCTTTTCGAGTATTAGTACGGAAAAAAAGAGAGAGGGAGAGAGAGAAAACGACGACGACGAGATTTGCTTTCATATTCTTTTACCTAAAGCCACTTGTAAAGGGAAATCGTCCTCGCCGTCGCTGTCGCACTCGACGGCGTCGTTGATGTCGAAGGTGATGTCGTCGCACAAAGCGCGCGTTCGCACCGGGTCGGACGATTTGATGGCGGAGACGAGCTGAGAAAGTTTTTTGGACGAGGAGGAAGAGGAAGGAGACATTTTTGCGCGGGACATCAATCGATGAAAAGTTGTAGTATTTATATGAAGCGCGCGATGTGTGACGACGATTAAGATGAAAATGATGATGATGATGCAAAATTCTTTTCTCGCAAACGAAGAAAGCAGACGGTACAACATTTTTATATGGACAACAATACGCGCGAAAATGTGAGGTCCCTCTTCTTTCTCTCTATCGAGGGCCGGCATCGGTATCGGTGGCAGCATCGGGAGCTGTTTCACTGCTCATTTTCAAGAATGCGTTGATAAACCTGGCGGCGATTCTTTCCGCGACGCCGCCGATAACGGCGCGCACGAAGTCTTGCGCGCTCGGTTGGCGAAGCGCGTCGGTCAACACGGTCAACTGTTTTTGCGTTTTTTCTATGTCAGGCTCGGCGCTGGAAGGGGAGTGTTCGTCGTTCGATGATGACGATGATGACGACGAAGACGCTTTTGCGTATAGCTGGAAGCATCTACTCACGCTATCTCTCGTTCGTTCCAAATCTTTCTTTTGCGCGACGGAGCCGCTGATGGTGATGGGCGGTAAGCTTTTGATTTGTGCCGGTAATGCGTCCACTAACGGTATCAAGTTTGGATCCTTTGCGATATCATTCGCAGAAGTTAGCATCAAAGCTTCGATGACTTTAATCGTTTCTTTCTCAATCAACGGACGCAAGGTGTTTTCGCCGCTTTCGTTCTCCAACGCGAGATCGAGCAAAGGCGGCAAGACGTCCTCGGCATTGAAATCGCTGTTTTTCGAACCTTCTCTGAGCAAGTTTTCCAAACGGTTCCATCGGAACACGTCGTCTTTAAACATCAACTCTTTGAAGCTTTCTCTCAACTCTGGTCGAGGGTCGGTCAACAAACGTCTCGCGATGTATGGGTACGCTTTCGCCAACACTTTGAATTTCGGATCCGTGCTCAACGCTAATCCTTCCAAGACGGTTAAACTTCGTAAAATTAACGCGTAGTATCCAGGGACGCTGAATGGATACGCGTATAAAACCCCGCCTAACCCATCGGTGATGGTTTTAAAGTTCAATTCTTCCACGGAGGCTTCTAATACGTCATCAAAAAAATTCGCCAACGCCGGGACGATTGGTTTCACGTCTACGCTTTCGTCTAAAAACTCCAACTTGTAATAATCCGTCGCCATAGCTTCGTAATCTCTGTTCACCAAGTGCACGACGTGATCGATGATGGCATATCTCGCGGTTTCGGGCGTTTCTGACATCATCCCGAAATCGAGAAACGCGAGTTTTCCTTCCTTGGTAGCTAATAAATTCCCCGGGTGCGGATCCGCATGGAAGTACCCAAACTCCAACAGTTGTCTCAACGAGCACTGAATGCCGATATCCACTAAACTTAAAACATCTAAACCTTTCTCTTTTAACTTTTCTCGCTCAGAAAGTTTCGTGCCTTCGATAAATTCCATGGTCAACACTCTCGCAGAGGTTCGCTCCCAATCGATGGTTGGGACGACGACGTCGGAATTATCACCGTATAAACGCGCAAATCGCTCCGCGTTAATACCTTCTTGCACGTAATTCAACTCCAAAAATACGCGTTCGGCAAACTCGTCGACTAATGAAACAATCGAGGTGTTCAAACTCTTCACGTTCGCATCCACCACGGCGCCAAACATGCGAATGAGATGAAAATCGAGTTCCAAACCTTCGTAAATAGACGGCCGCTGCACTTTCAAAGCGACTATTTCGTTCGTGTCCAACGCCGTCGCTTTGTATACTTGCCCCAACGATGCTGCCGCGATCGGATGAGGCGTGATCATTTTAAACGTATCCTTCATCTTCCTCCCGAGCTCTTTTTCCACGAGCGCAAACGCCTCTTTATCCGAAAACGTCGGTAATGCGTCTTGCAAACTCGACAACTCTTCCAAATACCGACTTGGCAACAAGTCCGGTCGCGTCGATAGCGCTTGACCGACCTTCACGAACGCCGGCCCTAATTTTGTCAACTTTTCTCTCAACTGCGCGGCTCTGACGCTGGCGTTCTTCTCGACCGAATCGCTCGCCACGTCCGCGGCGACCAACGTCAACCAACTTCCAATCGACGTCGCGATCTCCACCGTTCGAAATGCTACTTTCACGGGAAACTTTGCATACTCCTGGCTCGTTCGAATCGGATCGTACGGTAGCGGCGCTTGCGATCGTTGCATCGCCGCTTTTTGCTGCCCCGTCATTCCGACGATGCCGTCGCCGCAACCGACGGATTCGGTATTGTACTCTGGGATTAACAGTTTCTCTAAAGACGACGACGACAGCGTATTCGTGCCCGTGTTCGTGCCATTCCTCTTCTTCTTCCCGTTCTTGTTTTCCTTTTTCTTTTTCTGCGTCGTCGTCCTCGTCTTTTCGTCTTTGTCTCTTTCATCGTCGGACCTCTTCGTCCTCGCAAAATCGTTCGAACGCGCTTTGGGAACAACGGCGCTTTTGCTCAAACCGTCAAAGTCGCTTCCGCTGCTGCTCGTCCGCCCGTTCGAGTCCATTCTCGACGACAAAGACGACGGCGATGCCTCTGGCTCCCGTATCGCGTTGTTCGGCATCATCCTCCTCGCGTCATCTTCTCGACATCCGTCTCGTCGTTTACGTCGTCGTCGTCGTCGTCTCAAAGATGATGATGATGATGATGATGGCGTCGTCGTCGTCGTCAAAGTCGTCGTCATCATCGCGGTCGTCGCTCTGTGACGTCTCCTCCTCCTCCACGTTATTCTTCGTACTTCTCCTCCTCCCGGAGACGACGACGACGACGCAAAGGAAAACATCATCATCATCTTCAAAGGATGAGAGAGATTTTGTCAAGAAGCGGGATAAAAATGGATTGGACTCCAAAGACGAGTATGATTTGTTTAGGGTTTTGGAAAAGGGCGTTTAATACATACGACTCTCTCTCTCTCTCGTTATTAAAACAAGTTCCTCTCCTTCTCTTTCTTTCTCTCTCTCTGGTTCGTTACATAAACTGCTTTGGTGGATTCTCGAAATGTATGAGCCGAGTAGCGCGGCGCTTTTTTTTTAAAATCCTCCCTGTTGTTGTTGTTGTTGTTGTTTCGTTTTTGTGTTCGTTACTCTTGCTGCGCGACGACGACTTTCTCGAGCGACGCGGTCGCTTCGCTCCATTCGACGTCGCCCAAACTCAAATCCGATATGAATTTAGCCACTTCGTCGGCTTTGATGCGCACTTGTTCGCACGAATCTCTCTCGCGTACAGTCACCGTGCCATCTTTCGGCGTCGACGTGTGTCCGATGGTTCTGTGGTCGACCGTGATGGCAAACGGAACGCCGAGTTCGTCCGTTCGGCAGTATCGTTTGCCGATGGAGATGGCGGTGGTGTCTAATTTTACGGAAACCGCGAGTTTGGTTAACGACTTGTAAATTTCGTGAGAGACGGCGTTCATTTCCGCATTGTTGACGAGGGGGAAGATGGTGCACTTGATTGGAGCAACCTGAGGAGGAAGTTTGAAGACGGCTTTGTTTTCGTCGTCGCCTTCGCGAACGTAAAACGCGTGTTCAAAGAGGCAATACATAATTCTCCCAATGCCGAACGATGGTTCGATGACGGACGGGGTGAAATTTCTGCCGCTCACTTTTTTCGTTTTTTTCTTCATTTCGATCACCATATCTTTCGCAACCGTCGCTTTTCCACCGTCTATGCCTTGAACGTTTTCCAACACCGTTTCTCCCGACTCTTCAAAATCTTTTTCAATCTTTGCCGCCGTAGTTTCGTCTAACGACGTCAACGCGTCGATGACAAATTTTTGGTCCTTTTTAAACGCTTTTCCTAACACTTGCTTGTTCATTTTCACCTCGAAAACAACTTCATCTATCGGTTCATCGAATAATTCGTACGCCTGTAAATCTACTTTGCTCGCTTTCGAGTGCGCGTCTAAATCAAACGCCGACCGGTCCGCCAAACCGACGCACTCGATCCATCCATACGAGCATTCAATCTCAGCGTCCCAACAATCTTGCGCGTAGTGCGCCATCTCGTGTCTCAAGTGTTGACGAAACCGGACGCGTTGCATGTTCACGCCTAACTCTTTCAAAAATAAATGCGTTCGGGCGACGAAATATGCCAACGTCTCGTTCGCGATGATGCCTTTTTCCACAGCCTCACCTGATTTCATTAAAAACGGTTCCTTCTTCCCACTTTGCAACTGCGCGTCCCGACTGAACAAATTCAACTCGACTTCTGCGACTTCGTTGAACCTCGGATGGTCTTTCTTCGTCGGATGGCAAAAGTGTTCGATTTCCGCTTGAGTAAACTCTCTCACCCGCAACAAACCAGCTCTTGGGGCGATCTCGTTCCTAAAAGACTGACCAATCTGCGCGCACGCGAACGGTAACTTCCCGCCGTTAAAATACAACAACTCCCTGAAGTTAACAAACATCCCTTGCGCAGTTTCTGGCCTCAAGAAACCCTGAATGTTCCCACTCGGCCCAATCGTCGTCGGAAACATCAAATTAAACGGGTACGGATCGCTCAACTCGTTCTTCGTCTCTGGACTGACGCATCCGCATCTCTTCAAAGCTTCCTTCATCTCATCTTCCTTTAACTCGTCCAATCGCGCCAACAGCATTTCAAACTCTGCCTTTTCTTCCTTCTTGATCGCTGGATCCGCAATCAACTCCTCCAATCGATCGCCCAACAAATGGTCCGCTCGAAAACACTCGTCCGTTTTCACGTCTTTCACCATCAAATCTGTGAATCGATCCACGTGTCCACTGGCTTTCAAAACCGTCCCCAACGTCACCGACGGACACTCCACTTCCAACATCGACTCTTCGATCACAAAGTGTTGCCGCCAAATTTTTTGCACGTTAGCCTTCACCGCGCATCCGGGCGGGCCTATAACGTAAAATGTAAAGGTATCCTAAGGGTAAGTATGTGCCGACGAAACGTCAAGGAATACCACACCCGCGCACGAAAAAAAGATGCGGTCCATCGCACCGCCGCACGTCGGGACAAAATCGCGAACAGAAACATCATAACGAACGTGTTTAATAAACGCGCGCGCGCGCGCGCGCGCAGCAAAAACAAGGCTCGACTCACCGTAATCATACAGACCACCGACGCCACCGTAAATCTTAAAACTCGGGATATAAAACAGTCGAGATTCCAGCGAGTTTGCCACTTTCTGACGGAAATCTTCCTTCGACTTGATCAGTAAATCCCCAGATTCCTTTCGTCGGGTGATTTCCGCGTTCAAATCGATTTTCAGTTGCTTCAACTTTTCAATCGCTCGGGAAATCTCGTCCTGATTGGGACTTTCCGCCGCTTTCAACGCGCGAACCGTATCGCCTTGTTGCTGGACGAGATCTTGGAGATGCTCGACGTCGAGCGCTTCTTCGTCCGAAACCATCGCAAACAAAAACGAGCAGCGCCGAAACAAACGTGGAACGGAACACAAATCGGAGAGAGAGAGAAGACGAGAGAGAAGACCGTGTTGAGCGCACTAATCCGCTCTAAGTCGCAAGCCGTCGAAAAGTGAAGAGAGATTTCTTTCGAGCGAAAATGAAACAATATTGAATTATATGAAAACTAAATCAAGACGCGCGCGCGTCTGCAACGTTTTTCGTCTCTATTATTGCTATTATTATTATTAGTATTGTTATTATTTCTATGTACCGGTAGTATTCGCAACCGTCGTCGTCGTCGTCGTCGCGGTTGTCGTCAACGTTCCTTCTTCTTCTACTCCTTCGACGTCTTTGTTCGTCTTTTTGTTTTTTTTAAGTTTCATCAAGACGGCGGACGGGTCGATGCCTATGCCGACGTGCAATCCGCTCGAGGTGGGATCCTCGTAGCTTACGCTCGCATTTTCGTTGGTATTGTTGTTACCATGAAGATGCTGACGGTTTCTATGTTCACCTGGTGCTCCTAGAACTTCTCCTTCTCCTCCGGTGGCGTAGTAGATGATATCGTTCTTCCCGAGATCTTCGATATAACTCGTCGCGCCGAAAGCGTAGGACCTTCGAATTGTAGTGTTGGCAAAATCGCCGCCGCCGCCAGCAAGATCACCGTACGCACCGGCAGCACCTGTGCTGATTCCAATCCATCCGAGTTGATTTTCGCGCGCGTTGTTTTGCGCGCGCGCTTTTTCGCGGTCGCGTTTGAGTTTTTCTCTCCTGTGTTTAGAAACCATCGGTTGTTTTCTGTTGAGCGCGAGTTGCGAAGAGTTTTTGAATCGGTGCGAACCGACGCTGCCACTTCCAATTACGCCAACACCGCCAGATTTTGCGAAATCCGGAGACGAGTTCTCGTGCAGTCGCGACGCGTGATGGTGCGATTGGTCGATGGACCCGCCCGCTGAGTTTTCCGATTCCTGCCCGCTAAATGAAATCGTCGGCAGCGCTTGACTCGCGAGAATTTTCTTCCGTTTTTCCTCGTCTCGAGAGAGGAGCTCTTTGGCACTTATTTGCAGAAGCTCTCGCGCGTGTTTCGGTAAGAAATCGGGAATGACGATCCGTTTTGACGACGACGACGACGGACTTTCTTTTTCTTCTTTGTTTTCGTTGTCGCTCTCGGTAACTACGGTGACTTTGAATTTCGATTCGCCTCTCGTTCTCGCCGGTATATACTCTACCAACGCTCGACTATTTTCTGGATACTTCTCCATCGTCTCTCGAATAAACGTCAACACTTTCTCTGCAAATAACAAAGCCATTTCTGGGCGCCACGCGTTTTTTTTATCCGCCGCCAACGCGTAACTCGGTAATTTCATCGTTTCTAAATTTTGCATCTTTTGCACCATCCCGTCGTCGTCTCGAAAGCCAACTAGGATTTGCCTCACCCCAACGGCAAACGATTGTGCCCACCATTTCAGAAGTTTGAATTTTTCAAAGTTAAATCTTTGTTTCTTCGTGTCAATCTTTCTGGTCGTCTTTAATTCGATATACCCAGAAAGGCCCTGATTTTCACCGTTCCAACAATCGACTTCGCCGCCTAATAACAATTTCGTGTTCTCCCCGAGTTTAGATTTCGTCACGATGCAGAACGATTCGCGACAGTCCACCGCGTTTGTGTGCGGTTTCTCCGACGTTACGAATTCCTCGAACGCGAATCCCCAGTAGCTCATTCGTTCGTGCCGCGCTAAATCTTTCTTTCTTTTCGTTTGGTTTTCGTCTTGCTGAGCGTCGTCTTTGTTATTATTCTTCAACATTTCTCGAGCTTCTTCCAGTTTATGCTCCGCTTCGAGGACATTGAGCACCAACGTCGCCGGTCGTTTGGTGGTTGTTTTTACGTCGTTCTTGTTTTTCGCATTGTTTCTTCTAACGGTTTCGTTTTGGACGCCTCCCTCTTTAGCACGCGCACTATCGCCGGGAGAACGGCCGTCGACCGAATTCGTCGCGTCGTCGTCCTCCTCTTCCTCCACCTTTCTTCTCACTAATTCGCACTCTAATCGAAATCCTTCTCGACTTTCCCACGGCGCGCACAAAAGTTTCGTCACGTTGCCTCGCCACGAGAGCACGTCCACGTCGAGCAGCACGCTCGCTTTCCCGCTTCTTTCCAGGCTTTCGAACAGCGGCGTCAGCGGCGCCGGATGCGGGTTCAATCGATTTCGGTCTCGAAAGTTTGCGAATCCTTCGTTGAGATCGAACGGCATTCTCGGTCCTCTCGCCCTTTTCAGGTTCCTCGCGTCGAAGAACGTCTCCTCGCTTTTCGTCTTGGAGAAGTGCGCCACTTCGACCGGTTCCGAATACGGGAGGAGGCTTCTCGTCGTCGTCGTCGTCGTCGTCGTCGTCGTCGTACTCGTCATCGTTGTAAACCGTGCCAAAGTCGCCTCTGCCGCCTCGAGCAGCGCCTGCGCGGACGCCTCCTCCGTCGCCGCCGCCCTTTGACTCCTTCTTTTCCGTGGTGCGTGGTAGTGTTGCGTCGTCGTCGTCGTCGTCGTCGTCGACGACGACGCCATCGTCCTCCTCTTCCTCGTTGTTTTTCTCGCCCCCCAAAAAAGCGAGTTTGGGGGGGCGTGTTCCTCGCCGCCCTCTTCAACACCCATTCTTCTTCTTCGATATGTGTGTGTGTGTGATGACACACGCGTACGTAAGTAATAGGGAAAAGAAATTATCCAATTCGCTTTGGAATGCGCTTTTCTTTCTCTCTCTCTCTTTCTTTTGTTCTTCTTCGCGTTTTTGTTGTCTTCCCCCAAAGTCGTCGTCACAAAAATTCTTCTTTTACGACGAGAGAAAAAAGAAAGGC
>MDSZ01144865.1_pt1 | contig 14206 bp, 27 predicted proteins | sample 811201 | NCBI WGS metagenome assembly MDSZ01 (sample SAMN05326647, study PRJNA326480) | marine metagenome | isolation source: seawater | place: Indian Ocean: North | collected 2010
TGCTGGTTTAGCTGCTTTTTTCTCAGCTGCTGGTTTAGCTGCTTTTTTCTCAGCTGCTGGTTTAGCTGCTTTTTTCTCAGCTGCTGGAGCATCTTCAACTTTTTCTGCTACTAGCGGTCTATCAACAAGTTCAACAAATGCCATTGGAGCATTATCACCTTTTCTAAAACCACATTTTAATATTCTTAGATAACCACCATTACGTGTTTTATATCTTGGACCTATTTCAGCAAATAATTTAGCAACCACTTCATCATTTCTTAGTTGAGCAAAGGCTTTTCTCTGATTATGAACAGAGCTCTCTTTTGCTAATGTAATTAATGGCTCAGCATACTTACGAAGTTCTTTTGCTTTTGGCAGTGTTGTTCTAATAACCTCATTAGCAAGCAAAGATGCAGCCATATTTTTAAACATAGCTTTACGATGACTACTTGTTCGATTTAATTTTCTATGACTGTTTCCGTGTCTCATAATATTTCCAAAATTTAGTTAGTTTCAACACCTTGTGGTGGCCAATTATCAACTTTCATACCAAGCGACAAGCCTTTCGTGGCTAATATGTCCTTAATTTCATTTAGTGATTTTCTTCCAAGATTTGGTGCTTTTAAAAGATCATTTTCGTGTCTTTGAATTAAATCACCTATGTAATAAATATTTTCTGCTTTTAGGCAGTTTGCTGAACGAACAGTCAATTCAAGATCATCTACAGGTCTTAAAAGAACTGGGTCAATTTGAGGAGCTTGTTGTACTTCAACCTCAGTTAATTCACTCTCTAAGTTTGCAAAAACAGATAATTGTCCCATTAAAATTCTTGCAGCATCTCTAATGGCTTGTTCTGCATCAACTACTCCATTAGTTTCAACATCCATAATTAACTTATCAAGATCTGTTCTTTGTTCAACACGAGCACTTTCAACTACATAGCTTACTTTAAAGATAGGACTAAAAGAAGCATCAATCATTAAATGGCCAACTACATTGTCCTGATCTTTATTGGCACGCTGAGGAACTGGTTGATAGCCACGTCCCATTTCAACCTTAGCTTCAATATTAAGATTACCACCTTTGTTAACATTAGCAATTACAAGGTCTTTATTAACAATCTCAACATTATGGGAAAGCTCAAAATCAGCTGCAGTAACTTCACCTTCAGAATCTTTTTTTAAGTGAATTGTTGCTTCCGCGCCGTCATGAATTTTAAGAGCAACTTTCTTTAAGTTTAATAAGATGTCAACCACATCTTCCTGAACACCATCAATTGTTGAATATTCATGGACTACGCCATCAATTTTTACTTCTGTAATAGCGAATCCAGGGATAGAAGAGAGTAAAACTCTCCTTAAAGCATTTCCTAATGTATAACCGAAACCGCGCTCCATTGGCTCAAGAACAACTTTTGCTCTATTTGGATTAATTAAATCAACTTCAACAATTCGAGGTTTTAGGTACTCTGTTGGGCTATTTTGCATAAAAATCCTTATAAAATATTTAGCTTATTTTGAATACAATTCAACAATTAAAGATTCGTTAATTGTTGGTGGTAAATCATCTCTCTGTGGTTTATTTTTGAATGTTCCAGTAAGCTTTTTAACATCAACCTCAACCCACTCAGGAAAACCTCTTTCATCAGCTGCCTCTGTTGCAGCTTTAACTCTTAACTGGTTTTTAGAAGCTTCAGCAACTGCAACTTGGTCGCCAGGTTTTACCTGATATGATGGGATATTTACTCTATTGCCATTAACAGTAATTGAATTATGTCTCACAAGCTGTCTGGATTCAGATCTTGAAACTCCAATACCCATCCTGTAAACAACATTATCGAGTCTAGATTCTAAAAGTTGTAACAGATTTTCACCTGTAACGCCCTTAAGACGATCTGCTTCAGCATAATATGATCGGAACTGTTTTTCTAAAATACCGTATATTTTTCTTAATTTTTGTTTCTCGCGTAATTGCACGCCATAATCAGACAATCTTCCACCACGTCTTTGACCGTGTTGACCAGGAGGATAACTTCTTTTTTCAATTCCGCATTTGTCTGTGAAACATTTTTCACCTTTTAAAAAAAGCTTTTCACCTTCTCTACGGCATTGTTTACATTTTGGATCTAGGTTTCTTGCCAACTTTAATCTCCTTAAATTCTTCTTTTCTTAGGTGGTCTACAGCCGTTATGAGGAACCGGAGTAACGTCTTGAATGGCTGTAATTTTCAAACCTATTGAATTAAGTGCACGAACTGAAGATTCTCTTCCTGGGCCTGGGCCTTTGATTCGAACTTCAACATTTTTCACTCCATACTCTTGAGCAGCTTTACCAGCTGCTTCGGCCGCTACCTGAGCAGCAAATGGTGTACTTTTTCTGGAACCCTTAAAGCCTGCTCCACCTGATGTAGCCCAAGATAAGGCATTACCTTGTCTATCAGTTATAGTAATGATTGTATTGTTAAATGATGCATGAACATGTGCTATGCCTTCAGCAACGTTCTTTTTAATTTTCTTTTTAACTCTGGTATTAGATTTTGCCATAACAATTAGCCTCTATTTTTTAATAGCACGGATAGGACCTTTTCTGGTTCGTGCATTTGTTTTTGTTCTTTGGCCTCTTACAGGCAACCCTCTTCTATGTCTTTGGCCTCGATAGCAATTAAGATCCATAAGACGCTTGATATTCATAGTAACTTCTCTTCTTAAGTCACCTTCAATCTGGTATTTTGCAATCTCATTTCTTAATTTTTCAACAGCAGCATTATCTAGATCTTTGATCTTTGTTGCCGCATCAACGCCAACAGATTTACAAATGTTTTGCGCCGTTGTTCTTCCAATACCATAGATAGCTGTTAATGCTATATCAGCATGCTTATTATCTGGTACGTTTACACCTGCTATACGAGCCATAATTTCTCCAAAATATTAGGCAATTTACTAAAAATAAAGCCGTAAATTATATCAATTTTTGTGTGAATATACAATTACTTAACCTTGTCTTTGTTTATGACGAGGATCCTTACAAATTACTCGAATAACTCTTTTTCTTCGAATAACTTTGCAGTGTCTACACAATGCTTTTACTGATGCTCTCACTCTCATAATCTTTCCTTATCTACTCTATTTTTTACTTTTCTCTAAAAGTAATTCTGCCTTTGGTTAAATCATAAGGCGTCATCTCAACTGTAACTTTATCTCCAGGAAGTATGCGAATATAATTCATGCGCATCTTACCGGATATAAAACCTAAAACCTCATGTCCATTTTCTAGCTTAACTTTAAAAGTTGCATTTGGAAGGTTTTCTAAAATTTCACCCTGCATTTCTATGATATCTTCTTTAGCCATTACCTTATCATTCCTTGTTGACCACGAAAGTTTGCTTTTTTAAGCAAACTATCATATTGATAGGACATCATTTGCGATTGCACTTGCGTCATAAAATCCATTGCAACGACTACAATAATCAATAAAGATGTTCCCCCAAAATAGAAAGGTGTATTAAATTTTAAGATTAAAAACTCAGGAAACAAACAAACCAAAGTAATGTAAATTGCACCCACTAAAGTCAATCTACCCATGATGGTATCTATAAATTTTGCTGTTTGCTCACCTGGTCTAATACCAGGGACAAAAGCGCCAGCTCTTTTTAAATTCTCAGCAGTTTCCTTAGGGTTAAACTGAAGAGCAGTATAAAAATAGCAGAAGAAAACGATAGCAACAGCAAAAAGAAAAATATAAATTGGTTGACCAGGAGATAATAATGCCGAAATGTCTTTCAACCAAAATAAACTTTCACTTGATCCAAACCACCCAGCAATAGTAGCAGGGAACAGTATTACACTAGATGCAAAAATTGCAGGAATAACTCCGGCCTGATTTATTTTAAGAGGCAAATGAGAAGATTGGCCACCATATAATTTATTACCAACTTGTCTTTTTGCATAGTTAATAGTGATTCTTCGCTGAGCTCTTTCGATAAAAACTACAATGGCGGTTACAAGCACTACTGCAGCAATTAAGAAAAAGACTAATGGGATTGAGTATGCACCTGTTCTAGCAAGCTCTAAAGTGTTTCCAAGAGCGCTTGGAAGTCCTGCAACAATACCAGCAAAAATAATCATAGAAATACCATTGCCGATTCCACGCGATGTAATCTGAGTTCCCAGCCATACTAAAAACATTGTTCCGGTAACTAAAGTCAATATTGCAGTGATGCGAAACATAAAACCAGGATCCAGAACTAAACCTGGCTGCGCTTCAAGAGCTACAGAAATACCAAGTGATTGAAATGCTGCAAGAACTAAAGTGCCTTGTATTGTGTATTTAGCAATTTTCTCTTGACCAGATTTTCCTTCTTTTTTTAATTCTTTTAATGTGGGAGACATTGCTTGCAGAAGATTCATGATAATTGAAGCTGAAATGTATGGCATGATTCCAAGAGCAAATACAGTAAATCTACTGAGTGCTCCACCAGAAAACATGTTAAACATTCCTAAAATGCCACCACTTTGACTGTCAAACAATTTCTTCAATTCTAGCGGATCAATACCTGGTACAGGGATATGTGCTCCAAGACGAAACACAATAAGAGCACCTAATAGAAATAAGATTCTACTCTTCAACTCTGTCATTCCACTAAAATTTAAAGGATTTTGTGCCATTATCTTATGATTCTATTTTCCCACCAGCAGCCTCGATTGCTTCTTTAGCTCCCTTGGTAACACCCAAACCAGAAATGGTATATTTATTTTTAACTTCACCGGATAAAAATATTTTTACTGACAAAGCCAACTCAGATACGAGATTTTCTTTTTTAAGAGTTAATAAATCTATTTTTCCAGCAGGTAATTTATTTAACTCAGATGTTCGGATTTGATCCTTGTAATCTTTTTGCAATGACTTGAAACCTCTTTTAGGAAGTCTTCTTTGAATTGGCATTTGACCACCTTCAAACCCTACTGCCACAGAACCTCCAGCCCTAGACTTTTGACCTTTATGTCCACGACCTGCTGTTTTACCAAACCCAGAGCCAATACCTCTTCCAACTCGTTTAGCTGATGGATTTGATCCTTCCGATGGTTTAAGTGTATTAAGTTTCATATTAATTCTCTACTCTTAATAAATAATTGACTGAATTAATCATGCCTCTTACTTCAGGGCTATCAACTAATTCAACCGTATGATTGATTTTTCTCAAGCCTAAACCTTTGATGGTGGCAATATGTTTTTTGCCAGCGCCAATAGTGCTTTTTACTTGAGTTACTTTGATTGTTTTATCCTTAGCCATTTTCATCAACCTCTAATTTCTTCTACTGTTTTTCCACGCTTAGCTGCAATCTCAGCTGGTGTATTCATATTTGCTAAACCGTTAAGTGTTGCTCTAACAATATTGTATGGGTTTGATGACCCAAAGCTTTTTGCAGTTACGTTATGCATTCCCATCACTTCAAAAATTGCTCGCATAGCACCGCCCGCAATTATTCCTGTACCTTCAGTAGCTGGTTGGATCAAAACCTTTGCAGCGCCATGTTTACCTATGACAGCATGCTGGAGTGTGCCAGTTTTGGTGAGGTTAACTTTCAACATACCTCTTTTAGCCTCTTCCATTGCTTTTTGCACTGCTAGTGGTACCTCTCGAGCTTTACCCTTACCCATTCCGATTGATCCATCACCGTCACCAACAACTGTTAATGCGGCAAAACTCATAATACGGCCACCTTTAACAACTTTGGTGACACGATTAACTGTGATCATCTTTTCTTTAAGACCGTCTGTTTGTTGTTGTAATCCTTGATCTTGAGCCATAGTTTATTTCCTAATATTTTAGAATTTAAGTCCGTTTTCTCTAGCTGCATCAGCAAGAGCCTTTATTCTTCCGTGATATCTGTATCCGGAGCGATCAAAAGCAACATCTTCAACGCCTGCTTTTTTGGCTTTCTCAGCAATTCTTTTACCAACCTCAGCTGCAGCCGCAATATCACCTGTCTTTTTTAGTTTTTTTCTCATATCAGCTTCAACCGTAGATGCACTTGCAAGAACTTTATTTGTTGCACCATCTATAACTTGAGCATAAATGTTTAAATTTGATCGATAAACAGTCAACCTTGTGTGACCTAATTCAGCAATCTTAGCTCTTGTCTTCCTTGATCTTCTGATTCTTGATTGTTCTTTATTAACCATAATTAATCCTTATTGTTTCTTAGCTTCTTTCATGACAACGCGCTCATCAGCGTAACGGACACCTTTACCTTTATAAGGCTCTGGTGGTCTGTAGCCTCTAATCTCAGCTGCTACTTGACCAACAACTTGCTTGTTAGAACCCTTGATAACAAGTTCTGTTGGTGATGCCGCCTGGGCAGTAATGCCTTCAGGAAGATCATGAATGATTGGATGTGAGAATCCTAAATCCAAATTGACTTTATTGCCTTGAACTTGAGCTTTATACCCAACACCGATTAATGTAAGTTTCTTTTCAAAGCCAGCCGATACACCAGTGACCATATTATTTACCAATGCTCTCAAAGTGCCAGACATTGATTTTGCAAACTTTGATTCATTGTTAACATGAAAAGTAAGAATATTATCTTCTTTGTTGATTTTTACATCGCCTGTTAGTGACTGATTTAACTCTCCTAAAGGTCCTTTGACTTGAACATTATCTTGAGAGATAACAACTTCAACCTTTTCAGGAATGTTAACTGGAATATTCGCTACTCTAGACATATTATTTTCCTTATGAAACGTAGCAAAGGATCTCGCCACCAATCCCGGCAGATCTTGCTTTAATATCAGTCATTACGCCTTTAGAGGTAGTTACAATAGCAACACCCAAACCGTTCATCACTTTAGGAAGGTTCTCGGCACCTTTATAAATTCTCAAACCAGGTTTACTGATTCTTTCGATTTTTTCGATCACTGGTCGACCAGCATAATATTTCAACTCAACAGTCAATGTTGGTTTGCCATTATTTTCACTAGTGCTAAAGTCTTCAATATAGCCTTCGTCTTTAAGCACTTCGGCAATCGATTTTTTTAATTTTGATGCTGGCATAGAAACGTGGACTTTGTTAGTCATCTGTCCGTTCCTGATTCTTGTCAACATATCTGCTATGGGGTCATGCATACTCATACTGTTTTCTCCTACCAACTCGCTTTAATAACGCCAGGTACCTCGCCTGCCATCATTAAATCTCTTAGTTTTCCACGAGCGATTCCAAACTTTCTAAATGTGCCACGTGGTCTTCCAGTTAAAGCACATCTGTTTCTTAATCTCACTGGGCTAGAATTTTTTGGCAGTGCTGCTAATTTAGCTCTTGCCTCATTTTTTTGCTCACTTGTAGATTTAGAGCTCTTAATAATTTCATTTAATTCAGCCCGCTTAGTCTTAAATTTATCAACCATCCTGCGGCGCTTGATTTCACGTTCTGTCATACATTTTTTAGCCATATTCGTGTTACCCTCTAAATGGAAAACTAAATGCTGATAATAAACCTTTGGCTTCATCGTCAGTTTTAGCTGAAGTTGTTATAGTGATATTCATTCCTCTTAAAGCATCGATCTTATCGTATTCAATTTCAGGAAAAATGATTTGCTCTTTAATACCCATGTTGTAATTGCCTCTGCCATCAAAAGACTTAGCGGATATTCCTCTAAAGTCTCTAATTCGTGGAATAGCTATTGAAATGAGGCGATCTAAAAATGTGTACATGTTATTTTTACGGAGTGTTACCTTGCAACCGACAGGATAGTCATCACGAATCTTAAATCCAGCAATTGATTTTTTTGCTTTAGTAACTAACGGCTTTTGACCAGATATTTTCTCTAAATCACTTACCGCATTTTCCATTACTTTTTTGTCAGCAACTGCTTCACCTACACCCATATTTAGTGTAATTTTTTCAATTCTAGGAACTTCCATTACTGATTTATAATTAAATTGCTCCATTAATTGCTTTACAACTGTTTCTTCATAATATTTTTTTAAACGAGCCATATCTTATCCTTATACGTCAATCGCTTCATCGTTTGATTTATATACTCTGATCTTCTTACCATCCTTCAGAGTTTTAAAAACAACCTTATCGGCCTTATTAGTCTTGCTATTAAAAATTGCAACATTGGAGATGTCGAGTGGACGCTCTTGACTAACAATACCACCTTGAATACCTAAATTTGGATTTGGAGAAACGTGTTTTTTCACCATATTGATGCCTTCTACCAAAACTTTACCATTCGCAAGAATTGAAGAAACAATACCGTCTTTCCCTTTATCTTTGCCTGTATTGATGAAGACTTTATCGCCTTTACGAATCTTATTCACTGTTTACTCCTTATATAACTTCCGGCGCTAATGAAACGATTTTCATAAACTTTTCTGTTCTAAGTTCCCTTGTAACAGGTCCGAAAATACGTGTGCCAATAGGTTCTAATTTATTGTTTAATAAAACAGCTGCATTGCCATCGAATTTTATTAGTGAGCCATCAGGTCTTCTAACACCCTTTGCTGTTCGAACAACGACAGCATCATAGACTTCACCTTTTTTAACTCTTCCACGTGGCATAGCATCTTTAACACTAACTTTAATAATGTCTCCAACGCTAGCATAACGGTGTTTTGAACCACCAAGAACCTTAATGCACTGAACGGAACGTGCACCAGTATTGTCGGCAACCTCTAATTTTGATTGCATTTGTATCATGAAATATTCTCCAACTTAATCCGCTATTTCAACCCAGTTTAACTAACTGCTTTTACGGTCAGTATTGGGGTGCTAAGCATGCACCACTTTAAAAAAGATGCAAATTTTATAATATTTGCCTGTAAAAGACAAGTATTAATTAACTTGCGGAGCTTTTGATAAAACTTTAGTAACCACCCATGTTTTCGTTTTTGACATTGGTTTGGACTCAGCAATTTCAACTAAATCACCTTCACCAATTTCATTTTTTTCGTCATGAGCATGAAATCTATTGGACAGCTTTATAACTTTACCAACGACTGGGTGCTTTACTCTTCTTTCAACCAGCACTGTGACAGTCTTGTCCATTTTGTTACTTAGAACCTTGCCTTGCATGGTTCTAATATTTTTTTGAGCTTCAACCATTATTTAGCCTCCACTTTTTCTGCCATCACATGTTTTACACGTGCAATGTCTTTTTTAATTTTAGATATCTGGTCAGTTTTATTTGACTGCTGCATTGTTAATTGCATTTTTGCGTTAAATTGAGCTTTTCTCAATTCAATTAACTCTTTACCAAGATCTTCAACAGATTTTTTTCTTAATTCCACAGCTTTCATCCAACTAACCTCCAATGTGTCTTGTTATAAATGTTGTTTGCACTGGAAGTTTAGCAGCTGCAAGCCTAAAAGCTTCTCTCGCCAATTCTTCAGGTACGCCATCCATTTCATACAACATTTTTCCTGGTTTGATTTCGGCAACATAATATTCAACACTACCTTTACCCTTACCCATACGAACCTCAGCAGGTTTTTTTGAAATCGGTTTATCTGGGAACATACGTATCCAAACACGTCCGCCCCTCTTGATATGTCTAGTCATTACTCTTCGAGCAGCCTCAATCTGACGGGCTGTAATTCTTCCGCGAGTAACTGCCTTAAGGCCGAACTCACCAAAGCTGACTTTATTACCAGTAGTTGCGATACCAGTATTTCTGCCTTTATGTTGTTTTCTAAATTTTTGTTTTGCTGGTTGTAACATAATTAAGCCTCGTTATTATCTTTGCTTGACTCTTCATTTGAAGACTCTACGGTATCAGCTTTATCCGTAACTACAGGTTCCTCTATTGCTTCAGTTTTCTTGGTAGCAGCTTTTACTGTTGTTTTCTTGGTAGCAGCTTTTACTGTTGTTTTCTTGGTAGCAGCTTTTACTGCTTTTTTTGCCGGTTTGTTGTCATCTAAAGATGTATCGCCAACAATATCTTTTGTAATTGGGGATGCAACTTTTTCGTCTTGAAATACTTCACCTTTATAAATCCAAACTTTAATTCCAATAATTCCGTATTGTGTTTGAGCTCTTGCTACACCATAGTCAATATCTGCTCGTAATGTATGAAGCGGAACTCTTCCTTCACGGTACCATTCTGATCGAGCAATTTCGATACCATTAAGTCTTCCAGAACTCATAATTTTAATGCCCTGAGCGCCTAATCTCATTGCATTCTGCATAGCTCTTTTCATAGCTCTTCTAAACTGAACACGTTTTTCAAGCTGTTGAGCAATACTCTGAGCAATCAAAGTAGCATCGATTTCAGGTTTTCTTACTTCTTCAATATTAAGCTGAACAGGAATACCCATTAATCCTTGCAGGTCAGAACGAAGATTCTCAATATCCTCACCTTTTTTACCAATAACAATGCCTGGTCTGGCAGTCATTATTGTTACTTTCGCATTTTTTGCTGGACGCTCGATGATGATCTTACTCACTGCTGCATTAGCTAGCTTTTTATTTAAGAATTCTCTTACTTTAATATCATTATTTAAAAATACAGGGAAATTCTTAGTACTAGTAAACCATTTAGACGACCAGTTCTTTTGAACACCTAAACGAAAACCAATTGGATTAATTTTTTGACCCATAATTCTCTCTTAACTTCCTACTGTCACTTTAATGTGACATGTTGGTTTAATAATTCTTCCAGCACGGCCTTTTGCACGAGCTCGAATCCGTTTGAAAACCATACCTTTATCAACGGTGATGGTTTTAACTTTTAATTCGTCGATATCAGCGCCATTATTATTTTCAGCGTTTGCAATAGCAGATTCAACAACTTTCTTGATAATTTCAGCGCCTTTTTTTGGACTAAAAGTCAGAATGTTTAAAGCATTATCAACTTTTTTTCCTCGAACCTGATCAGCAACAAGACGAGCTTTTTGAGGAGAAATTCTCACACCTCTTAAGATTGCAGAAACTTCATTTGTAGCCATAATTATTTCGCCTTCCTGTCGCCGGAGTGACCTTTAAAAGTTCTTGTTGCAGCAAACTCACCAAGTTTGTGTCCAACCATATTTTCAGTAATTAATACTGGAATATGTTGTCTACCGTTGTGAACTGCAATAGTTAAACCGATAAAGCTAGGTAAAATCACTGATCTTCTTGACCAAGTCTTAATTGGTTTTCTATCTCTCGTTTCTTGAGCAACATCTACTTTTTTAGATAGATGCGCATCAACAAATGGTCCTTTTTTAATTGATCTTGACATAATTAATTACCTCTTATTAGCCGGTCTGCGGCTAACTCTCATGTTATCAGTACGTTTGTTATTTCTAGTTCTGTACCCCTTCGTTGGAACACCCCAGGGACTTACTGGATGGCGTCCACCAGAAGTACGGCCTTCACCGCCGCCATGTGGGTGATCAACTGGGTTCATTACAACACCTCGAACAGTCGGTCTCACGCCTCTCCATCGAACAGCGCCAGCCTTGCCGAGTTTTCTCAATGAGTGTTCATCATTTCCTACTTCACCAATTGTTGCAATGCAGTTGATGTGGACTTTTCTTACCTCACCTGATCTTAAACGCAGCTGAGCATATTCACCTTCTCTCGCTAATAGCTGAACAGAGGTGCCGGCTGATCTCGCAATCTGCGCACCCTTGCCTGGTTTAAGCTCAACACAGTGAATGGTAGTACCGACAGGAATATTCTTAATCGGCATAGCGTTACCAGTTTTGATTGGAGCGACTTGTCCAGTTAAAATCTCTGTTCCAACTTCTAGGCCACGTGGAGCAACAATGTATCGTCTTTCTCCATCGGTATAGCACAAGAGAGCTAAGCGTGAACTTCTGTTTGGATCATATTCAATACGTTCAACTTTGGCAGGAATATCGTGCTTGTTACGCTTAAAGTCAACAATGCGGATGTGATGTTTATGGCCACCTCCACGATGACGAACCGTTATTCGACCATTGTTATTTCTTCCAGACTTTTGAATTTTCTTTTCAAGTAAAGGAGCATGCGGCTTACCTTTATGTAAACCCTCAGTAACTACTTTTTGTAATCCTCTTTGTCCTGGCGTTGTAGGTTTAACTTTTAAAATAGTCATAGTTCGTTAATCTCCAACAAAATTAATTTCTTGACCAGGCTTAAGAGATACATAAGCTTTTTTCCAGTCAGCTCGTTTACCAAAATTGTTACCACGTCTTTTAGTTTTACCCTTCATATTCAAAAGATTAACTGCGGTAACTTCAACTTTAAACATTAACTCAACAGCCTCTTTTACTTGATCTTTGGTTGCTGATTTTCTTACTTTAAATGCTACTTGGTTAAATTTATCAGCCACGTAAGTTGCTTTTTCAGTGATTTGTGGAGCAACAATTGCATTAAGTGTTTGGCTGTTTTTGATAGTTATTTCACTCATGCAAACATCTCCTCAATAGTCTTAAGCGCTTGCTCAGTTACAATAACTTTTGAAAAATGAACAAGGCTTACTGGATCAATATATCTGGCCTCTACAACAAGAGCAGACGGAATGTTTCTTGATGATAAATATAAGTTTTCATCAAATTCATTCGTGATTACTAAAACGTTGTTTTCAATATTAAAGTTTTTAATTAGCTCATTAAAAGACTTTGTTTTTGGCTTATCCACTTTGAATTCTTCAACCACTGTGAGGCGGTCTTGTCGAACCAGCTCAGAAAAAATAGATTTCATTCCTGCACGATAAGCTTTTTTATTTACTTTCTTAGAATAGTTTTCATCAGGGCGATTTGGGAATGCACGGCCACCAGATCTCCAGATAGGGCTAGAAGTCATACCTGCACGAGCATTACCTGTTCCCTTCTGTCTAAAAGGTTTTCTTGTACTGTGCTTAACTTCGGCTCTTGTTTTTTGAGCGCGTGTAGCAACACGAGCGTTAGCCATATAAGAAACCACTAGTTGATGAACTAATGATTCTTTAAAATCTGCAGCAAATATCGCATCAGATGCTTTCACTTTTTTTGTAGATGCCTTACCTTTATTATCGACTAATTTAATATCCATTACTTAGTCTCCTTTGCTTTTACTGCAGGCTTGATTGTTACATTAGAACCAGCTGAACCAGGAACCGCGCCCTTAATCATAATTAGATTTCTATTCTCATCAACTCTAATCACTTCAAGATTTTGCGTAGTTCTAGTAACTGCACCCATATGTCCAGCCATCTTCTTACCTTTGAAGACACGGCCTGGGTCCTGACACATACCTGTTGAACCTGGAGCATTATGTGAGATGGAGTTACCATGAGTAGCTCGTTGTGAGCTAAAATGATGGCGCTTAATTCCGCCTTGGAAACCCTTACCAATTGTAGTACCAGTAATGTCCACTTTTTGGCCAGCTTCAAAAATTGAGACTTTTAATTCGCCGCCTAGTTGGAAATTATTTAATTCATCACCAGTAACTCTGAATTCTTTGAGTCCGTCAATCGATTCAATACCGGCCTTAGCTAAGTGTCCTTTGATTGACTTATTTAATTTTGAAGATTTAGAATTGCCATAGGACAATTGAAGTCCGTTATAGCCATTATCATCAATTTTTTTGATCTGTGTCACTTTGTTAGGAACAACCTCAAGTACCGTGACAGGAACACTGTTTCCGTCCTCAGTAAATAAGCGAGTCATACCCACTTTGCGACCAACAAGCCCTAAGCTCATGATCTTTTCCTTTATCTTATTATTATTATTAAAAAAACTAATTACAATTGATTAGTTTCTGCTTTATTACAATTAAGAGCGTGAATTATACAGAACTCTTAAAATATTACAACTTGATTTCGACATCTACACCTGCAGCGAGTTCTAATTTCATTAGAGCGTCTACAGTTTTATCAGTTGGATCTAGAATGTCCATTAATCTTAAATGAGTACGGATTTCAAACTGATCTCTTGATTTTTTATTTACGTGCGGTGAACGAAGTAAATCGTATCTCTCTTTTTTTGTAGGTAAAGGAATTGGTCCTTTAACAATAGCGCCAGTCCGTTTTGCTGTATCAACAATTTCCTGAGCTGATTGATCAATTAACTTATAATCAAAAGCCTTTAATCTAATTCTAATTTTTTGGTTCATTTCCATTTACCTTTCAAAGAACGAACGCCCCACATAAGTGAGGCGCTTTTTTATTTTTATTTATTACTCAACAATCTTTGCAACAACACCTGCACCAACGGTACGGCCACCTTCGCGAACAGCGAAGCGTAAACCTTCTTCCATCGCGATCGGTGCAATCAA
>MDSZ01204703.1_pt1 | contig 14206 bp, 14 predicted proteins | sample 811201 | NCBI WGS metagenome assembly MDSZ01 (sample SAMN05326647, study PRJNA326480) | marine metagenome | isolation source: seawater | place: Indian Ocean: North | collected 2010
ATACTTATTTGTTTTTTATTTTTGTTTGTAATTCCATAAATATTTCCAAATTGAGCTGTTCCTAAGCATATTTTACTTTTCCAATTCATATAATTTTAAGTAAATTAGTTTAATTTTTATTTTAAACATAAAATTATTTTTATGTTCTTAGAGTAAATTACACTGGATATTTTAATTTTACCATAAAATATAGACTTTTAAATTTATTTTTTTCTTTACTGTTCATTAATTGAACGATATGTTCATATATTGAACACCTATGAAAAACGATCTTGATCAGTTTAACGTACTAAGAAAAATTAATTCAAATCCGAATATTTCACAAAGAGATTTAGCTAATGAGTTAAATTTAAGTTTAGGAAAAATTAATTATTGCTTGAAAGCTCTGAAATCCAAAGGTTTAGTAAAAATTCGAAATTTTAATAAAAGTAAAAATAAAATGGGTTATGCATATATTTTAACACCAAGAGGAATTTCTGAAAAAACAAAAATAACAATAAATTTTATGAAAAGAAAAATGGAGGAATACGAGGAATTAAAAAAAGAAATAAATCAAAAAAAATAAATGTGGATAATAGCAAAAATCAAATATAAAGAAGTTTCGAGCTTTAAAATAAATCTTGGTAAAATCATAAAAGAAGATCTAGAATTTTATGAACCACATATTTTATATACGAAAAAATATATTAAAAAAATAGGTTTTAAGAAAATTAAAAAATTTATATTAGGAAGTTATATTTTTTGTAAAAGTGAAAGTTTTAAAAGTAAATCAATTATAAACTCAATAAAATTTACAAAAGGATTAGAATATTTTTTACCTGGTCATTTATGCAATCAAGTTGAAATCAATAAATTTATTAATTATTGTAAAGATCACGAAGATCCATCAGGTAATTTGAAACAAAGTTTTTTTAGCAATCTAAATATCACAAAAGGAATTTTTGTATCTGGACCATTTACTAACTTAATTTTTGAAATAATAAATAATAATAATTTTAAAAAAAAAATACAAGTTTTATGCAAAAATAAAAAAATCACTATTAATTTAAATGGTGGAGGATTATTTTTGCCTGTTTAAAAATTGAAGTCGAGTATATTAAAAAAAGTATTAAATAATGGATTTTTATCAAAATCCAAGTGCGGAGCATTGGTTAAATTTGATTTAATATATGTTGAATAAAAATTCACTAAAAAAAAAAATATTTATAATTGGATCATCTGGATTATTGGGAAATCAGCTTTATCACTATATCAAGAAGAAGCATGTTGTTTACAATAATGGATTAAAAAAAAGAAAATTTAATTTACTAAAGTATAATAAAATTGAAAAATATATTAATAAAATACAGCCAAATGTAATAATTAATTGCTCAGCAATTACCGATATTGATTATTGTAATAAAAATAAAAAACACGCATATCAAGTAAATGTTTTAGTTGTAAAAAATATAATTAATATTTTAAAAAAAAATAAAATCAAATGTAAAATCATCCAGATATCTACTGATCAATTTTATAATAACAAAAATTATATTAAAAATGTAGAAAGTAAAAAAAATTATTTAAACTATTACACTAATACAAAGTTAATGGTTGAAAAAGAGTGCATAAAAAATAAATCAATAGTGATTAGAACAAATTTTTTTGGAAAATCTAATTCAAAAAAAAAGAGCTTTTCAGATTGGATTTATAAAAGTTTTAAATCAAAAAAAAATTTTTATTTATTTGAAGATGTTTTTTTTTCTCCCTTGAGCATCAGAACTCTTTGCAAAATGATTGATTTAGTTGTTGAAAAATATGATTCAGTGGCAGGAATTTATAACATTGGCTCAAGAAAAAGAATGAGCAAGAAAGACTTTGCGGTATTTTTTGCAAAAAAGTGTGGAATTTATAAAAACAATTTCAAAACAGTTAAATCTTCAAAATTTTTTAAAATTAGAAGACCTCAATTTATGCAAATGAATATTAATAAATTTGAAAAAAAATTCAAAATAAAGCTACCTGATTTAAAAAAAGAAATAACTTTTGAATCAAAAAATTATTTATAAAAAATTTAAAGGTAAAAAAATTTTGACAAGTTAAAATAATAGTTTAAAGATTAATAAAGTACTTTTTTCAAGATAATAAAAAAATGTTTAAAAATAAATCAATTTTAATTACCGGTGGAACTGGTTCATTTGGTAAAAAATTTGCTGCATCTTTACTCAATAATTTTAAAGATATTAAAAGATTAGTCATTTTTAGCAGAGATGAACTTAAGCAATTTGAAATGTCGAATTCAGAACCGTTTAAAAATTATCAAGATAAAATTCGTTTTTTTTTAGGTGACGTAAGAGATGTTAATAGACTTAGACGAGCATTTTATGAAATAGATATCGTTATTCATGCAGCAGCACTTAAACAGGTTCCAGCAGCAGAGTACAATCCAATGGAATTTATTAATACAAACGTTATGGGTGCTCAAAATGTTATTGAAGCAGCAATTGATCGTAATGTTAAAAATGTTATTGCATTGTCAACTGATAAAGCGGCGAGCCCAATAAATTTGTATGGAGCAACAAAGTTATGCAGTGATAAATTATTTATTGCTGCAAATTATTATGCTGGAATTTCTAATTATAACTTTTCTGTTGTGAGATATGGAAATGTTATGGGATCCAGAGGTTCGGTAATTCCAACTTTTTTAAAAATATTTAATTATAATAAAAATAAAAAAGTATTTCCTATAACTGATGAAAAAATGACGCGTTTTAATATCACTTTAGACGAAAGTATAGAAACAGTTTTGTTCGCATTAAAAAATCAACAAGGTGGTGAAATTTTTGTTCCAAAACAAAAATCCTACAAAATCACTGATGTTTGTAAAGCCATAGATAAAAACAGAAAAATTAAAATTATTGGAATAAGACCAGGAGAAAAAATAGATGAGGAAATGATCTCAATACACGACGGTCTTAATTCTGTTGATATAGGAAATTACTATTTAATTTTACCTGTGAATAAAGAGCATTCAGCAAGAATATTAAAGCATTACAAGAAAAAATTTAATCTAAAAAAACTGAGCAAAAATTTTTCTTATAATTCAAAAAATAATAATAAATATCTTTCTGTGAAAGATTTAAAAAAACTAATATTTAATAAAGGATTATTATCTTAAATCAGACTTTAAAATTTAAATTTTACAATTTATGGACGAGTTTACAGATAAAATCTTAGATATATCATTTGATAAAAATAAAATAATAAAAATACTTAATGAAAACGAGATTGAAGAAATAAAAAAAAAATGGAGAATTAGTCTTATTTTTAAATTAAGAAGAAAATTTAAAATTTTTTTAATAAATTTACTCAATCTTTTTTCTTTTGAAAAAGATATAGTTTATGTAAAGGATAGATCATTAGAAAAAGTAAAAAATAAATATGACAAAATTTCTGGTTCTTATATTAAGAATTATTTAGATAGTAATAAAAAATTTACTGCTCAAATAAACAATTATCAAGTTGTTGAACTAAGAGGTAGTAAGGAGGATTATTATTCACAATACCTTGAAAACATTATTAAAAAAACAAATTCCAAATCATTTTTGGAAGTAGGAGCTGGAGAACTGACATTAGCAGCAGAAGTCATCAAAAACGTAAAAAAAGATTTTATAGACTATACCGGAGCATTAGATTTATCTATGAACAGATTAGTTGTGGGAAGTGAATTTCTAAAAAAACAAAATTTAAATATAGACTATGTAGTTAGTGGAGATGCTTCTAATTTACCTTTTCCAGATAATTGTTTTGACTTAGTTTATACATCACACTGTTTAGAACAAGTACCTCATCTTTTTGTAAAAGCAGTCAATGAATGTAGTAGAGTCGCAAAAAAATATGTTGTTTTAATTGAGCCATCATATGAATTTGGATCTGAGGTAACAAAAAATCACATTTATAAAAAAGGGTATATAAAAATTACATCAAAGTTATTAAACAAGTTAGACTTATCTGTTGTGTATAGAAATAAATCGTCTGTACAAACCTACACCAATGGATCTGAAATTATAATTTTAAAAAAACGTAATAATAAAAAAGAAAATAATAAAAAAATTCAATTTTTATGTCCAAGTTGCAAATCATATCTTGTAAAAAGAGAGGAAAAGTTGATTTGTACATCAGAAAATTACTATTTTGATGTCGTTTCATCAATTCCTAAATTGAATATTTTTGATAAAAAAAGATTATGAAAAAAGATACATATATAAAAAAATTAGAAGATACATTTTTAGATGATTTGTTAAAAATTTCTAAACCACAAATTTTAGAATTTGGTGTTAGACATGGTCAGTCAACCGAGATGTTTATTAATATTTGTGAAAAAAATGATGGATTTTTATATTCAGTAGATATCGATAATTATGAAAATAAATTCAATTCAACCAAATGGAAATTTATTCATGGTAGAGACGATAATTATCAGTTAGTAGAAAAGTTTATTCCAAAACAAATTGATTTAATTTATTTAGATAGTTTTCACAACGCAAAGCATGTAGAAAAAATATTTTATCATTATTATCCATTTGTAAAAGAAAATGGTTATTTCATTATCGACGATACTAGCTGGATAATATATTCCAAAAATAATATAAGAGACAATTTTAATTCAGAAATAAATAACTACGAAACATTCTTTAGAATTCTAGATGTATATAATTCGAATATCGAAAATTTTGATTTATCATTTAGTTTTATTGGCTCGGGTATGGCAAAAATAAAAAAAGTTACAAATAACGATTTATCAAAAAGTAAAAAAATTCTAATAAGAAAAAATACCATAAAAAATATAGTTAGAAAAATTTTACAAAAATAGTTTATGAAAAATTTCAAGGTTGTTGTTATCAGCCCAGGTCTTAGTGGAGCTGGATTGATTTCTGATTATCTTATAAACAGAAAAGATTTTATTCGTCCTTTTAATCTAGAGTCTGAATTTAGGTTGCTACATGATCCTGGAGGTATTCATAACCTTTATTGCGGTTTATACGAAAATTTTAGTGTAAATAACTCTGCGTACTTCTTTGCTGAATTTGAAAAATATATAGCAAAACTTAAAAATTTATCAGTAAAAAGAAAAAGTAAAAAGAAATACTTATATAATTCATTATTTTTTATTGAAGTAGAGAAATATCTTAAAGAGATAAGTCTAATAAAATATTATGGATTACCAGAGTTCTTTAGACTTGGTTTTAATCTACATGAAAAGCTTAAGTGGCGTATACTTAGGATCAATAAAACATCCCAAGAAGTAAAGTTTTGTAAAATGACAATTCCAGTCGAGAAAAAAATATTCATAAAAAAAACAAAAATTTTTTTGAATAAAATTTTATATATTCTAACAGGAGAAAAGAAAAAAAATTATGTACTAGATCAGGGTGGGAGCTTTTGGGATCCTATAAAATCTACCCAATATTTAGATCGTAGAAAAATTATTTTGGTTACAAGAGACCCAAGGAGTATTTTTTCTAGTATGAAAACTAGAAAATCTTTAGCGTACCCAGGTCACAATATTAAAACTTTTTGTGATTGGTACACTATTATAATGAAAGATTATAACAAAATTAAAGAAAGTAATCTTTTAATAAAAATAAAATATGAAAAATTTATTAACGACTATGATAATCAAAGTAAAAAATTATGTAAATTTTTATCTATAAAAAGAATTCCAAAATTAGATTACAATATTAATATCTCTAAAAAAAATTTATATAAAGCAAAAACTAACCTAACTAAAACTGAATTGAATTACATAAGCAAAAAATTAAAAAAATTTCTTCAGTGGTAAAAAATTAATTTAAAATTTTTAATATTTAAAAAATTTAACTTATGATAAATGATCTAAAAAAAATATGGTATATACTTTCTTATAAAAACAAGATTAAATCATTCATTTTCCTATTTTTGAGTCTTGTTTCTGTTGTTTTTGAGACAGCGTCATTAGGAATGGTTGTTCCAATAATAAGTACAATGACAGAAAGTCAAAATAATTCGTTTTTATTTTTTTCAGAATTTATAAATTTATTTACTAAAAAATGGGAAATAAATTCAATATCTTTTTTAATGATTTTTTTAATTGCTATTTTTATAGCAAAAAATATTTTCCTTCTATTTTTCACTTGGTGGACTGCAAATTTTGTTAATAAAGTAGAAATTAATTTAACAAAAAAATTATTCAGATCATATATTAATCAACCTTTCTTATTTTTTGTAAATGTAAGCACAACTGACATAGTTAGAAATATAGTTGTCGAGGTAGGAAATTTTAGAAAGACTATTGATAATATTTTATCGATCATTGTTGAGACAACTTTATTATTGGGTATTTTATTTTTGCTATTATCAGTAGATTTAACTAATACATTAACTATTTTATTACCAATTATCATATTTGTCTTTTTATATTACATGCTAAGTAAAAAAGTTACTCTTGATCTAGGAGAGAAAAGATTAATACACTCAAATAAGCATATGAAATATGTGACAGAGTCAATGGGCGCTATAAAAGAAATTATATTGTATGAAGTCAAAAATTATTTTCAAACAAAACAATTAAATGAAAAAATCAATGTTGGAAATATTGTTAGAAATTATACAGTATTGAACAGTCTTCCTAGAATTTTTTTGGAATTATTAATAATTATAATTTTATCTATAATTATTATTATGAATAGCAATGAAGATTTAAAAAATTTAATTCCAACTTTGAGTTTATTTGCTCTCTGTGCAATTAGATTATTACCATCTACATCCAAAATAGTTACTGTAATTCAAGGGATTAAATACAAATCTCCAGTTGTTCGTAAAATTTATAAATTAATTAAAAACAATGAAAATTATAATAAAGAATTAATAGAAAGTGATAGAAATGTGCATTTCAATAATCATGATAAAAACAAATATGTTTTGAATAATGTAAATTTTAAATATTTAAGTTCGAATAAAAAAATTATTAACAATTTAACGATATCTTTTGAAAAAGGAAAATTTTATGGACTTATTGGGGCAAGTGGTAATGGAAAAACTACATTTGTAAATCTTCTGCTTGGGTTGTTAAAACCAGACAATGGTGTGATAAAATTAGATGGAATTGACATCTCAAAGAATAAAATTGATTGGAAATCCAAAGTTGGATATGTACCACAAAATATATTTTTACTTGATGAAAGCATTATAAATAATGTTGCGTTTGGAGTTGAAGAAGAGAAAATTGATATTAATAAAGTTAAAAAATCAATAGATGCGGTACAATTAACTAATTTTGTTAATAATCTTAAAAATGGCTTTGAAACTATTGTGGGAGAAAAGGGGTCAAAAATTTCGGGTGGACAAGCACAAAGGCTAGGTATTGCTAGAGCTTTATATAACGATCCCAATATTCTTATATTAGATGAATCAACAAATAATTTAGATATTGAAGTGGAAAATAAAATTTTAGATGATCTTAAAAAATTAAAAAATACAAAAACAATTATTTTTATTACGCACAGAGAAAATCCACTAATTTATTGTGATGAAATATATGAAGTAATTAATGGAAATGTTAAAAAGAAGTAATTATGATAGTTGTAATTGTTACTATAGATGCTAGAAAAAACCTAAATTATTTTTAATATTATGATACTTGAAAATTTTTTTAAAAAAAATTTAGTTAAAGATCAAAGTTTTGTAATTGCAGAAATTGGTCATAACCATAAAGGTTCTGTTAAAATAGCCAAACAGCTTTTTTTGTCAGCCAAAAAATGTGGAGCATCCGCAGTCAAACTCCAAAAAAGAAACAATAAAAAGTTGTTTACTAAAAGTTTTTTTAATCAACCCTATGACCACAAAAATAGTTATGGTGCAACTTATGGAGAACACAGAGAATTTTTAGAGTTTTCAGAAGATCAATATAAAGAATTAATTTTATATGCTAAAGAAATTGACATTATTTTTCTATGCACACCATTTGATGAAGAAAGTTTAGATTTTTTAGAAAAATTAAAAATGCCCGCATATAAAATAGCTTCGGCAGATTTAATTAATACACCTCTTCAAAAAAAAATTGCTGAGACGAAAAAACCAATATTTTTAAGCACAGGTGGAGGTTCATTTAAAGATATAAGAAGAGCTTACGAAAATATAACCGCTATAAACAAAAAAATAATAATTTTACATTGTACAGCCTCTTATCCAGTTGCAATAGAAGACATGAATCTTAAAGTAATAAAAGAATTAATAAATCAATATCCAGACATTACGATTGGTTTATCCGACCATGAGAATGGTATAGATGCAGCATCAGTAGCCTATATGCTTGGAGCAAGAGTTTTTGAAAAACACTTTACTCTTGATAGATCATGGAAAGGAACAGATCATTCTTTTTCTTTAGAACCACAAGGATTAGAAAAACTAATTAGAAACTTAAAAAGAATACCATTGATGCTTGGCTCAGATGTAAAAAAATTATTATCATCAGAAGAGGCTCCTTTAAAAAAAATGTATAAATCAATAGTTTCAGCTGGAAATTTTAAAAAAGGACATACATTAAATTATAATGATCTTGCATTTAAATCTCCAGGTGGAGGACTTAAACCATATGAGTATGAACTTTTATTAAATAAAAAATTAAAAAAAGATTTAAATAAAGATGATTTAATAAACAAGGATGATATTGAATAAAAATATTTAAATTTTAATGAAAAAAATAAAAAATAATATTTTCCCCCCGAAACTAAATATGGGCAGTCGTCAATGGGGAACAGAAACATTATTAACTTTAATACCAAAAAAGTTATCGTTAAAACTTTTAAAGATTAAAAAGGGGAAAAAAGGTGGTCTTCAATACCACAGAAAAAAAAATGAATGTGGATATCTTTTATCAGGAAAACTTCTGATACGTTATGATAACGGAAAAGGAAAATTAATTAAAAAAATTTGCAAAGCTGGAGATTGTTTTCATTTTGCTCCAGGTTTAGTCCACCAAGAAGAAGCATTAACTAATTGTACAATAATCGAGGCATCAACGCCTCATTTTAATGATAGAGTTAGAGTAGAACATAAATATGGATTAAAGCTAAAAGGTGGACTTAAAACTACAAAATTTAGAGACATAAAATTTAAATAATGAGTTTTGTAGAAAAAAAAAAAATTATAGCTTTGATTCCAGCTAGAAAAGGTTCAGAAAGATTAAAAAATAAAAATATTGTTAATTTTTTTTCTCATCCACTTCTAGCATATGCTATACAGTCAGCTTTAAAATCAAGATTATTTGAAAAAGTAGTAGTTTCAACAGACTCATCTAAGTATGCAAAAGTTGCAAAGTATTATGGTGCTGAAGTACCATGTTTGAGGCCAAAAAATATTTCGTCTTCGACTTCACCAGACTATGAATGGATTAATTTTACAATTAATCTGTACAAAAAAAAAAATATTAATTTTACTCATTTTTTTATATTAAGACCGACAAACCCATTTAGAACTGAAAAAACGATTAAGGACGCTTGGAAAAAATTTTTAGATTTTACAAAGTGTGACTCATTAAGAGCTGTTTCATTGGTTAAAGAACACCCTGGTAAAATGTGGAAAAGAAAAAATAATTTTATATTTCCTTTAATGAAGAAAAAAATCTCTAAGCAACCTTCCTATAATTCACAATATAAATCTTTACCAAAAATATTTGTTCAAAATGCGAGTTTAGAGATATCTAAAACTTCTATTTTAAATAAATATAAAACTATAACAGGAAAAAAAATCATCCCATATTTTAGTAAAAAATTTGAGTCTTTTGATATCAATTATCCACTAGATTTAGAATTTGCAAAATATTTAGTAAAAAATAAAAAAGCTAAATTATCAAAAATTAAAATAAAAAAATTTAAATTGTAATAATATTTAATTATGAACAAGAGAATATACCTTATATTAGAGGTCAAAAAGAGAGAATTAGACTCAAGATGTTATTTTGCTATTAAGTCATGTTTAAACGGATACGAAACCGTAATGTCAAAAAAAAATAATTTTTATCAATATAAAAATTATTTTAAGACCGGAATGGTAATACTTAAAAGTTTAGGAAAAAATTATTTTAATGAAATAATAGAAATGAAAAAAATCGGTCATTCAATATCGGTAATGGATGAGGAAGGACTCATGTATTTTAGTAGTGAAGATTTTATTAAAAGAAGAATACATAAGGAAAATTTAAAATATATAGATTATATTTTCGCATGGGGTGAAGATGATTTTCAAATACTAATGAATGCACTCCCTGAACATAAAGATAAAATTTATAAAACGGGTAGTTCAAGAATTGATATTCTAAAAAATCCTATTAAAGAAATTTATTTTGATGAGGCTTTAAAAATAAAAAAAAAATATGGAAATTTTTTTTTATTTAATACTTTTTTTACTTTTACAAATCATTTTTATGGTTCCGTTGTAAAAAAAAGATTAGAAGTTTTGCAAAGTGAGGGATTTAGTGAAAAGTCATTAGTTTATTCAAATGGACTTAAAATGGAGAAACTCCAAGCCAAAACATTAAAAAAAACAATTGATTTTATCGATAAATTTTCAAAAAAATATCCTAAAGAAAAATTAATAATCCGTCCTCACATGTCAGAAAGTCACGAATTGTGGAAACAACTAGATAAAAAATATAAAAATATTCATACAATTTATGACGACAATAACACTTGTAGTTGGATTATGGCTTCAAATTTTGCTATTTCGTCAAATTGTACAACATCTGTGGAGGCATTTTTATTAAAAAAAATGAATTATAATTTTGTTCCTATAAATGATAATGATGTAATGTTTCGACTCCCAAAAATAACTGGAATACAAGTAGACTCCTCTGATAATCTGATAAAAAAGATAGAAGAATTTAAAAATAAAAATGCAGATAAGGATATTTTTGAAAATATTTTAAATAAAAATTACGAAAAGTTAAAAATAAATATGTATAATTTATCCAAAGAAGTATGTTCTGTTGAAAATATGATTCAATGTTTTTCGAAAGAAACAAATAAAAAAAGTTTGAACAATAAAGATATTAAAATAAACTATTTAAACTTTATATATTATAAAGCTAGATCAAAAATAAGATTTTATACAATGCTTATAAAAGCATTATTTAATCAAGAAATTAGGGGCAAAATTAACTTTGCTAAACAAAAATTTCCTGATTTAACGGTAGATGAAATTGAACAAAAAATTTCGTCCATAGCTAAAAAAATGAAAATAAAAACCTCATTTGTGGTTAAAGAAATTTATCCTGGCTCATTTTTAATAAAAAAAAAAAATAATTCACTTAAAAGTAATTAATACTAATCCAAAAATTTTTATTATGTGTGGAATATTCCTTGTTATTTCAAAAAAAAAACAAGTTGATAAAAAAAAATGTTTTGAAGTTTTACGAAATTTAAAAAAAAGAGGACCTGATGACTTTAAATATAATTTTTATAACAATGATAAAATTTTTCTTTGTAATACAATTTTAAACATAACAGGTAGACTAAATAAAAGATTAAAATCTCTTATAAAATCTAAATCCAATCGATATCATATAGCATTTAATGGCGAGATTTATAATTTTAAGGAATTATCAATAAAATATTTAAAAAAAAAACCTAATCACAATATTAGTGATACACAAATATTGGTTGATATACACGAAAAAATTGAGCCAAAGAAAATACCTACTTTACTTAATGGAATGTATGCATACGTAATTTTTGACCAAAAAAAAAATGAATTTATTATAGTAAATGATATTCAAGGAGAAAAAAACTTATATATGTATGAAACAAAAAACGAAATTATATTTTCATCAAATTTTAGTTCTATTTTAAAATACAATAAAAAATTAAAAATAAACAAAGATATAATTAAGAATTACTTTTCTACAAGACATTTAATACCATTCAACGAAATATGTTACAAAGGAGTTAAAGTATTAAATCCAGGATCATTTTTTTCAATTAAAATATCTAATTTAATAATTAAGAAGAAAATATTTGAGGACCCACTTGATTGGATTGACGAAAAAAAATACAAAATAAATTTAAAACTTTCTGAAACTCAAATTACAAATAAAATAAATAATTTATTAACAGTCCAAGCAAAAAAAATGATCCCTAATACAAACTTTGGTTGCATATTTTCAGGTGGAATAGACTCTTCATTACAAACTGGAATTATTAATAAAATTAAAAAACCAAAGGTTCTCGCTGTATTACATCATGATGGAAAAGATTCGATAAGTGATAAGATAAGTGATTTTCAAAAGTTTTTTAAGACAAGGATTCATAAAATTAATATTACTCCAAGGAAATATTTACATGATTTGTTAATGGTATACAAAAATAGTAAATTGCCAATATACACACATAGCGTTGTTGGAATTCATCAAATATCCAGTTTTTTTAAAAAAAAAAATTGTAAAGTATATTTTTCTGCTGATGGTGCAGATGAATTATTTGGAGGTTATAAAATTTATGAAAAACTTGATTGGAAATCAAATAAATATAATTTGTCTCCTTATTCATCAATTGATCAAAAAGTTTATAATGCGATTAAAATTAAAGATAAAAAATATAAGCAACTTATTAATAATTTTAGAAGTAGAGTTAGAAAGAAATATAGCTTTTTAAATGATAAAAAAGAAATAAATATTCAATCCAATTTATTCTGTGACTATTTCATTCAATCAGTTAAAGTTGGTAATGCCTGTAATGATCTAGTTGGTTCAGATAATTCTGTTGAAATAAGAAATATTTTTGTACAAAAGAATATAATTAAAGAAATTATAAATGTTCCAGCAAAATTTAAAGTAAATTTAAATAACGAGAAAAAATTTAAATTAAAGATTATTTTAAAAAATTTGTTTGCAAGATATTTTGATAGTAAGTTTATTTACGAAAAACAAGGATTTTCTGGCTTTCCTAACGAAGTAAAATATTACACTAAAATAAAATTTAGCTATATTAAAAAATTATTAGGGAAAAAAATTTTCAATAATTACAAAACAAAAAGAGACTTTGAGTGGAAATTTATAAATCTTGAATTATTTAAAAAACAGTCATATAAACAAAAAAATTAAATTTGAAATTATGAAAAAACTTACGTTAATTAGACATGGCAAGGCAGCAATGGAGGGGTCAGATAGGGAAAGAGTTTTAGATGATGACGGTATTATTCAAGCAACCTCACTTTGTAAAAAAATAAAAGATCAAATTGAGGGACAAAAAGTCAGAATAATTTCTAGCCCATTTAAAAGAGCAATGCAAACTATTGAAAAACTATCTCTAGATTTTGGAGCCAATATAGAAAAAAGTGATGCTTTGGAGGAAATAAATATTGGAAAAGATGAAAATTTATCCAAGCACCAGATAATAGAGAAGATGTGGAGTGATAAAAATTTTAAAGTTTCAAATGGCTCTTCTCAGCTTGAGCATGTAAATCAAATAAAATCTGAATTAAACAAAATTCTTAAAGATTTTTATGAAAATGACTACAATTTAATTTTAGTTTCTCATGGAAACTCAATAGGTATTTTTTTAAAGTATTTTCTAAATCAAAAGTTTACTTTTGAAGATTGGAAAAATATAAGTATGCCAGATATGTACTCAGTAAGCTTTGATGAAAATAATAAAGTTACTCAATTTAAAAGAGATGTTGAAGGTATAGAAAAAATTTTTAAAATATAGAAAGGAAATATGGCTGAAGAAATAAATAAGGATTATCTTAAAAAAAAACAATACAACACAACAAAGTATTTAGAGGCAAGAATTAAAATACACCAGTTTACAAAAAATAAAATTGGTTTTCATGAATGGATATTTAATCAATACGATTTATCTGAACTTGAAAAAAGTAATAATGTAATTAAAGTTTTAGATATTGGTTGTGGGACAGGTGTATTTTGGAAAAAAAATCAAAATAATTTTAATAAATATAATTTAGATATTACTTTTACAGATGCAACATCTGCCATGGTCGAAAAAGAGAAAGTTAATACTTCTGAACTTAAAGCAAAAAAAACTTACGAAATAGCTGATATAGACAAACTAGATAAATATAAAAACCAATTTGATATTGTTTTTTGTCATAATGTGCTTTACCACGCAGAGAATAAAGATAATTCAATTAAAAATCTCAAAGATTGTTTAAATGATAAACCAACATCATTTTG
>MDSZ01020853.1_pt1 | contig 14204 bp, 12 predicted proteins | sample 811201 | NCBI WGS metagenome assembly MDSZ01 (sample SAMN05326647, study PRJNA326480) | marine metagenome | isolation source: seawater | place: Indian Ocean: North | collected 2010
CTGCTTCAAAACATCATATCTATGTTGTAGATGGTAATTCTTCAGATGGGACTCCAGAGATTATTAAAGATTTTATTTCTAAACTTGAAGATGGAATGCCTAAAATTACTTTATTAAATAATCCAAATAGGTATGTTTCACAAGCAAGGAATATTGCATTTGAAAAAATTTCTGAGAATACAGAATATATTTTTGAGACAGTAGCACATGCAACATTTCCAATAGATCATATTGAAGTTAGGATTGAAGAATTTCTCGAACTTCAGAATAGTTCTGAAAATAAAATTGCAGCAGTTGGAACAATTCTGAAACCACCTGAAGAAAAGATGCCCTTTATGGCAAATTTAATTGAAGCCACTCTGGCTAACCCATTGGGCAGTGGTCGTGGAGCTTATGCTCAATTCAAAGGTTTACAAAAAACAAGAATTCCTCCATTAGCAATTTATCGGGTAGACGCATTAAAATCAGTTGATGGTTATGATGACTCTTTGATTACAGCACAAGATTCAGAACTTAATATGAGATTAATTAAAAACGGTTGGGAAATTTGGAGAAGTGATATTAGTTGTATTCATGTAACAAAACGACAAACTTTTTTACAATGGTTAAGATTTGGGCATCGCAATGGTTTTTGGAGAGTTAAATTAGTTAGAATACATCCTACTAGGATGCCTTTAGGAGAAATTGCTCCATGGTTTGGTTTTTTGTTAACACTTAGTTTATTTTTATCTGGAATCAAACTTTGGTGGATTCCTCCTGCTATGTATTTGTTTGTAATATTATTAGCAGGCATAATTGAAACATTTAGATGGAAAAAAGGCACAATGTTGATTGGAGTTCCAATACTTCTTTTCATGTTACATACAACATTTAGTATTGGATTTTTACATGGATTTTTTGTAAAGGGTAAAGCACCAAAAGATAGGGTGCAAATTTAAATCTTTAACTCTAGCGTTCCGACAGGCCTACTGAATACCCATCAAACCGATCTTGGAAGTTGAGTGGGTAATCGGATAACCCCCTGCAATCTATCCGAAAACGATTATGTCTACAAATAGTTTAACATCACGCAGATTAAGGGTTAGTTATGAGAATTAACTCAATTTTTGTATTACTACTTCTGGTTTTGACGCAATTGTCTGGGTGTATTGGTAATACAGATACTAGTTCATGGCCCTTAGAACAGGTAGAGATTGTTGAGATTACTAATGAAGGGCGCACTGTAGTTGGTGAGGGGGATTCTTATTATCGTGTAGAAATTAGATTTTTATATGAAGATAATGAAAGGGTTTGGACGTTAAAATGTTATGCTGAAAGAGATGCTGATGCATATGTCGAAGATAATCCCGTTGGCACAATTATCGATATTAGAGTTAACCCTGATAAAGGAGAATCTCCATTTTTTGATATCGAGGGAGGATGCCCAACCCAGGAAATTAACACCGAGGAATTAATCGGCGGTAGCATCTGTTTCGGGTTGATTATTGTTGTTCTTGGGTTTGGTAAAATTAGAGAAAAGATCAGTTCTAAAAAGCAAGAATAGATCTTATTTCTAAATTTAATTACAAGGGGTTTCGGATAAGCCCTTTCAAAACCCATGCGATATCCGTTAGTTGCAAGAGTATGCATCTAGTCAAACTTTTTCAGGAAGGTTTTGTACGAAATCTTGCATCTCCTGCCAACCCCATAAAGCAAATTCCTTGAACTCATTAGTGAAATCAGAAATACTACCATTCATTCCCCAGCCTTCATCTTTAATCGGAACCATGAACAGGTTGACCCATTCACGTTCACAAATAACAGCAGAGCGGCTCATTCCATGACCTTTGCCAATTCGTTTGATGTGTGAAAATTGAGAATCAAAGAATGGATCTTTGAGAGGAATTCTGTGAAGGCACCGAGAAAAATCCACTTGCCAATCATTCATTAAATCGCGATGTTTTAACTCATCAGGAGTAGTTTCCATTTCTGTATCTCTCCATTCAATGGTTTTCCAGAAAGCCAGGGTTTTCTCATTGTTATTTCTTTCTCGTATCATTGAATATACAGCAAGTGGAAATTTGTGCCCGTTAAGGTCCCTACAATACTTCCAATGTTCATCTGTGTATACACCCCAGGTTCTTTTCCCCCAAGGTTCAGATTTCCATTTAACTCCTGTATCTCGAGTCAATCGTTTGCACACTCTCTCTACAATTTCGTGAATTGTAACAGGTTCGCCCATGAAATAGGGTTGGGCTCGTGTTATTCAATCCCTCGGCAAATTTGTGAAATTAGAGCTAACAAATCATAAACTGTAAGAACTCTTCATATGTATTATTAGTTCAGGGGTATGTTTTTGAATTTTATTGGTTTATTGATCCTGTATTTACAACAGGAGTAGTATCAGTTTCTGAGCAAAGAACAACTAGTAAATTACTAACCATTGTAGCCTTTTTATCTTCGTCTAATGTGATGATTCCTTTGGAACTTAATTGTTCAAGTGCCAATTCTACCATTCCTACAGCACCATCAACAATTTCTCTTCTTGCAGCAACTACAGCACTTGCTTGTTGTCTACGTAACATTGCTTGAGCAATTTCTTGAGAATAAGCTAAATGACTAATTCTTGCTTCTAGAACTTCTATTCCTGCTCTCTCTAATCTGTCTTCTACTGAGGCTTGAAGTTCTGTTGCAACAACTTCCTGATGGCTAGACAGTGCAATTCCTCCTTTGTCTTTTTCTTCAATAATATCATATGGATATTTTGTAGCCATAGCCCTAAGTGCAGCTTCACTTTGAATTTGAACGTATTCTTCGAAGTGATCAACTTCGAATAATGCTTCTGCAACATCATATACTCTCCAAACTACAATGGCTCCAATTAAAATTGGATTTGCATTAACGTCATTTACTTTAATTTGAGATGATTCAAAATTTCTTATACGTAATGAAATCTTACGTTTTTCGTAAAATGGATTTAAGAAAAATCGAAACCCTTCCGTTTTTACAGTTCCAGAATACTTTCCGAAGAATAGTACCGCTGCCCCCTCATTAGGATGAATTACAATATATGAATTACAATAAATAGTCCATATAGGTCCGAAAATTAATATATTTATCAACCATCCAAAGTCAGGAATTGCGATAAAAAGTACAATTATAAAAACTCCTAAGGCACAATGCAAAAACAATCCTAAAAATCCATTTAAGGTTGCTTTTTCAACATCTTTAATTATTGATTCAACTTTTAATTCTTCATTTACACTCATGCTATCATATGTTCCACTTAATTTCCATATATAGGAATGTTTACTTATTATTTAGAAAATAATGCATATTGTATGTTTTGGAAATAAATTTTAGTTCTTTAATACACAATTAAACAAACTTTAACGGGAAAGGTTCAACAGTTTAATTGCTTTAGAATCTAACATGCAGGATACAAAAAGTAGTATTTTTGGATGGGTCTATTTACTTGCGCCTGCAATTGCAATGTTTGCTTTATTTCACCCTAGTGTAGGTTTTGTTCCTGCTCAGGCAATATCGAATGGAGATCCCATGGCTGCATGGGCGGCAGGATTAGTTGGTTTAATTCCAGGGTATTTTCTTTACAAAAGAGTAGTAACAGTTAGAGGACATGAATGGCATAGACTTCAAGCATTGAAAAAGTTATCAAAGCATTATAAAAATGAGGATTCTGGTTCATGGGAACAAGACAATAGTTTCAAACTACATACTACTGAAGGCTCTGCAGATGTTGGTCCACTAACTCAAAAGGCACTTGAAAAAATGCAAGGCAAAATTGGGGATTTGATGATGGATAATCAGGAAGCTAGAAATGAAATAGATACCAATGCAGAAATATCATTACTTTCAGATAGAGATCATGTTAATCTTGCTGCAGCAAGGATGAGAGGAGATACAACACTTGAAGATAAATCCAAAAAAGTTACTGTTGCAGATCGAGAAAAAAAATCATTAATGGATAAAGTATTAGATTGGACTGCATTGAAATTATCTAAAAAGGATAAGCCACCTCAAAAAATTGATGTTGTAGTAAATAATAATCCAAATGTTACTGAAAATATTCAAGATGTTTCTGGGGGGGCATCAGAGTATGACTCTATGGTTGCTAATTCCTGGCATTGTAGAGATTGTGGCAATATGAATTCAATAGATTCAAATTATTGTGAGGTATGTGGTTCATCTAAATAATTTACATTTTTTAGCGAATTATTCATAGCAGTCGGGTAGTCCGCATGATTGAGTGTAATGGCGGGTAAACGGGATTACTATGAGGTGCTTGGCGTTAGTAAAGATGCTAATGACAAGGAACTAAAGAAAGCATTTCGCTCATTAGCAAGGAAGTATCATCCCGATAAAAACTCTGAACCAGGAGCAGATGAGAAGTTTAAGGAGATACAAGAAGCATTTGCAGTTCTTTCTGATTCAGAGAAAAGATCTCAATATGATCGTTTTGGGCATTCTGGGCCAGGAATGGGAGGAGGCTTTTCTGGTTTTGATATCAGATATGAAGATTTATTTGGTTCAGGTTTAGAGGATATCTTTTCAAGTTTTTTTGGAGGAGGTAGCAGAAGTTCACGAACTCGACAAAGTAGAGGTAGAAGTATTCTTGTAAGGAAAAAAATACCATTCCAAATGGCTTTCGAAGGAGGTTCTGAAGAAGTCACAGTTGACACATTTTTGTCCTGCGAAACATGTTCAGGTACTGGCGGGGCTAATCCTGATGACGTAGATATTTGTGCAACTTGCCGTGGTCAAGGGCAAGTAACTCAAACACGTCAAGTAGGCCCTTTTGTACAACAAACAAGCGGAATATGTCCAAGTTGTAATGGTAGAGGGAAAACAATAATCAATCCATGTAAAAAATGTAGGGGAGAAGGCAGAATAAAGAAAAAGCAAACAATCCGATTTAATGTACCTCCTGGAGTAGATACTGGCATGCGATTAAGGATGCGAGGAAAGGGACATGTTTCAGAGCATGGAGGGATGGCAGGAGATCTAGAGATTGAATTAACACTTGAACAACATCCTTGGTTTGAAAGAGATGGTTCAGAATTACTAATGTCACTTCCAGTTGGTTTTCCAGATTTAATGCTTGGAAAAACAGTTGAAATACCTCATATTGATGGTAAGCCACTAATTTTGAAAATCCCGCCTAACTCATTGGCAGGACATACATTGAATATTACTGGAAGAGGTCTTCCTAATGGTAGAGGAAGGAGAGGTGATGTGATAATCTTGTTGAAATTACATATGCCTAAAAAAATAAATAAAGAGGTAAAATCAAAGGTAGATTCACTTAGAAATGAATTAAGTGTTTCTGAATCAGATTTAGAATCTGCAATATTAGATGAAGCTAAAGACAGAAGAAGCTAATTTTGTTGAAAAAAAGCGCCGTATGCAGGACTCGAACCTGCGACCTGCGGATTAACAGTCCGCCGCTCCACCAACTAAGCTAATACGGCAAGCAATCGGCCCACCAGACCTTGATATTTCATGCCTTCGTTCAAATTAAAGTAATTCAGCTTCAATTATTTCGGCATTGATTATATTCTCAGGATTATATTCATTATTATTTTTTATATTCTTAATCCTAGTTTCTTTATTCATTTGAATGAATTTTTTAATAATCTCTTGGCTTCTTTCATTAAATAATATTGATATTAAAATAATTAAAATTACAATAATTAATGGAATAATCCAATTTTTTTGAAGCCATTTAATCATACCATCTAAACCACTTAATTCTTCTTCAGGTTCTTCGAAACCAGGATGTAAGTATTGGAGTTTTTCCATTGTTATTTCGGCAACTCCATCTCCTAGTGATTTCCAACCTCTCGATTGATTTACATCTAGATTAATATTTGTTGGATTAAATCTAAGATTAATTTCAACAGTATAAGTGGCACGAGGGCCCAAATCTCCTCCAGTTAAACAGCTCCCTATGGATGTTCCTTGCACATCAACTGCCCACCAAACACCTTCTTCAGAACCACCTTCAATTGTTATTTCCTGTTCATCAATATCAGTTTCTTCATAATTTTCATCACCATCTGCATCCAATGCTAAACGAAGTATGCTTGAAGTTGGGCAAAAGATAGATGGTGCTATAGAATTATATTCTAAATCTGCATAAACCATAGTAGTTCCTTTTGGTACAAAAAATTCTTTTCTATGTGATGATGCAGGTGGTAAATCAGATTCACTAGTAAATACTGCAAAATCACCACCCCAACTAGTTTTTAATCCTGATGTCGTGAAGGTTTCTGAATTAGTAATCATAGTTTCTTTGAAAATTTTAAAAGCATCCATGACATTAACTTCTTCATTATCTACTAAACCATCGCCATTCGTGTCCCTTAATCTTTGTAATGTTAATGCTAATGCTACGGCATTATCTGCATTAACGATACCATATCCTTGAGCATAATCTAGAGTGTGGTTATTTAATCCAATACTGTTGTTTTCTGCAAGATTATCTCCTTTTGTAATATAGTCTGAAGTTAGTTTCAAAATCACCTCAAGTTCGTGAATTTTCCGTTCTGCTTCTTGGGGTGGAGCAATTCCTGAAGGATCATGTAATGTTGGATTTCCAATGGAATCAAGATCTTCGTCGTAATCACTCATTTTCATAGATGGCGCAGCTTGCCATAATAATGCTGCTAACCCCGCAACATGCGGAGTTGCCATACTTGTGCCACTTATTGCAAGATAATAGTAGTCTAATTCACCAGAACCTATGTCTGCTGCTCCAGTACCTCCACCAATCATTGTAGCCCGTGCAGCAGCAGACCAGATATCTACACCTGGAGCACTAACATCTGGCCATGTATCACGATTAGTCATATCCCCTCTACTAGAAAAATCAGACATGCCGACACCATCTCTATTAGAGGCAGCAACACCGATAGAAACTGGAACCTTGGCAAAAATATTTGATTGATCTTCTTCACCATCCCCTCCATCATTTCCATTAGCAAAAATTACAGCAACATTATTTTCATATGTTATTTTTTCAATAATTTGTACAGTTAAATCATTTGCATCAATGGAATCAAATGGGAATCCAGGACCCCAAGAATTTGTAACAACTCTAATATTCCATGCCTGTTGTGTAGATGAACCAGGTTTTGATAATTCGTATACATGTTCTAAAGCAGAGTATTCATCAATAGTAAATGCTAATTCACCCATTGAAAGTCCAATTAGCCATGAATTTGGTGCAATTCCAAGTCTACTTCCTGCTGAAGCATCTCCGTTACCTCCGACTGTACCTGCACAATGAGTTCCATGCCCACTTGATGTATCTGTATCTGAAGCGGGAACCCATAAGAAATCAGGAGTATTTGAGCCCGCACCTTGGTTTAATTTTGCATTATAAATCACTTTATCATCAGGTTGAGGTTTTACAGGATTACTCGGGCTTTGAGGATTATAATCTAAATCAGGATGTGATGCATCTATTCCACTATCGACAACTACCACAGTAACTCCATCTCCCATGATCTGAGTTGAAGAGGGATATCCATACAAGTCGATAATTTGTCTATCCCATGCATTAATAGCTTTGATTGTATGAATTGTTTGATCCATATAATATTTCATTGGAGCATTCCATTCAACCCATTTAATTTCGTGAATATTGGCTAATAAACTGATATTTGAGGCAGGTCCTTTAGCAAAAATTGAGGGGACTATTTTTGTTTTATATATGGGTGTAAATCCATGAGATTGCAATATTTCTTCTTCTAATTCTCCAGTATTACCTGAATCAAATTGTACAATAATTTCAATAATTTCATTATGTTTTCCCAAGGATATTTTTTTCCATAATGCGCTATCTATTACATCATCATTATTTGAATTTAAATAATTCATATTAACTTCATTTAAGTTATTTGAATGAGGTTCTATACTTGTTGAAAGTACAGATATTGGTAAAAATAATGCTAATATTAGCATTATTGTTGCGCCCCTCCTCCAATTCATTTAGTATTCCGAAATGATGAATACGTTTGAATGCCTCGGATAAATGTACACTTATTCCCACTCTATTGTACCTGGAGGTTTATGTGTAATATCGTAAACAACACGATTTACAGAATCTTTTAATGAGTTTGTAATTCGTGTTGAAATTTTTTGAAGAACTTTGTGATTAATTGGAGAATATCTTGCACTCATTCCATCTAGACTTTGTACTGCTCTAACAACAACAGTTTCTCCATAAGCACGAACATCTCCATGAACTCCTACGGACTTTACAGGCAATAATGCTGCAAAATATTGCCAAGGGATTTCAATATCTCCTGTTTTTGCAGCTAATTCAAGTTCTTCTTCAACTATTGCACAAGATTCTCTGACAATTTCTACGCGTTCTCTGGTTAATTCCCCCAAACATCTTATTGCAAGTCCAGGTCCAGGGAAAGGCTGTCTATTTGATGAAGGTATGTTTAATTCTCTTCCAACTTCCCTTACTTCATCCTTGTATAAATCCCTAAGTGGTTCAACAACAATTAATGTCATGTCATCAGGAAGGCCTCCAACATTATGATGTGATTTTATAGTATCTCTAACGCCTCCTCCAGATTCGATCCAATCTGGAGCAATAGTTCCTTGAACAAGATATTTAGCACCAACTTTTATTTGTTCTTCTTCAAATATACGGATAAAAACCTCTCCTATGATTTTACGTTTTGCCTCAGGTTCTTCTACTCCTTTCAATGCTTCAAAATATCTTTCAGAAGCTTCAACAACTGTAAGGTTTAATCCTAAATCATGTAGCATTTTTTTAATTTCTTCAGTTTCACCTTTTCTCATAAAACCAGTATCTACATATACACAGTGGAGAAGATTACCTATGGCCGAATTAGCAATACAAGCAGCAACTGTAGAATCAATTCCGCCTGAGCAGGCAATTATGGCAATATCATCAATATCATTTTTCATTTTTTGAGCGGCTTCTTCAATGAATGATGCCGAATTAAACATCAAGCATCCCTACCGTTTACCTCAGCATCCATTTTCTTTACTCTTTCAATTTGATCAAGTTTGTTCTGCTTTAGTGCGGCAGCATATGTTTCATTTCCAAGTGCTAAAATTTGGGTTGCTAAATAACCTGCATTATCTCCTCTATCTACGCCTACAGTCGCCGCTGGAACACCAGGTGGTAGTTGAGCGATTGATAATAGACTGTCATAAGGAACTCTTCCACCACAAGGGACACCAATTACAGGTTTAGTAGTAAGTGCAGCAACTGCCCCTGGTAGAGCAGCAGCAAGTCCCGCCATTGCTATGAATACAGTGCAACCGTCAGCTTCAGCATCATGTACAATTTGTTCCACAAAAGCGGGAGAGCGATGTGCACTAGCTACACGCAATTGGTAAGATACACCGAACTGTTCGAGTATCTTTGTGCATTTTTCAGCAACAGGCATATCAGATTTAGAACCAAGTAGTATTGTTACGTCCATATTGCAAGCGAGTGTAATTAGGTTGAAATAAATTTCAATGAAATTTAATTAATGATTTATACAATATTTATCTAAAAATGCAATCCCGTCCAACATTTTTAAATCAAAATCACTTGTTGAATAGCCTAATTTATTTGTTAACCCAGGAATCGCTAAACCTTTCATTTTTTTAGTCACAAATGGATCACTTCTAATGCCTCCCTTTTGCCACCATGAAAGTACTAAAATATTTTCTTCACCAAGGTTTATTGAAGATAATTCAAGAAAATTTCCTTCTGATGTTTTTATTGCAAAAGATTCATTTCTTGGTTTTAGACTATCTGATTGCCAATCCCATCCGTTTGTTTTTAATTCATTCATCGGCAAATCTATTTTTGAATTATATTTCATAATCCATATTGCAGAAGGTGAACTGAAATAATATGAGCCAAATGCAAGCCATTCAATCCATAGTATCATCGAAGGTAAAATTGCCAAGTTCCAAAATATGACATTATTTGGTTTTTGAATTATACTAGTAATCAAAATGAACATAATAATTGTAAACCATAAAATCCTACTTCTTCCAAATAAGCTTAATAATACATGTATTGGTTTTGATTTTTCATGTTTGTTGCTGATGTATAGAATAGATAATCCTAGTGAAAAAGGTCCAAGAATTAAAATTATTAGACCAAATAATTGAGGGAAGTTTGTTTTGTAGCTGAGTAACGAAAATAAGGTTCCAATGGCTAATAATAGTAGACTCCAGCAAACAGGAAAGAGTAATTTACTAAGTAATGGTTCTAGTCGTTTTCTTTTCCAATTAATCAGTTGTTTTGGATGGAATTCATTAAGCAAAAGATTGTCAGGAATTCTTCCTCCCCACCATTTAGGATCTCCCTCTAAATCCTGATTCATATTGACCCTCTAATATTGCGTTCGAAAGAGTATTGATATAAAACCGTAGACTTAAAATATGACCCTGTTAAATACTTAATATATGTGTGATTTATTTGGATTAAGTTGTAATGAAATTGATAGAGCCACTCAAAGTCTTCCAATTTTTTCAGAATTTGGAGGTAATAACCCTCATGGTTGGGGAATTGGTTGGTTTGATAAGAATGAAGCAATTGTGTATAGGGCTCCAACAAGAGCAGATTTAGATAGACGTTTTTTTGAAACGATTGATATGGCAAGTAGTAATAATATAATTTCTCATGTAAGATGGGCAACACATGGAGAAAAATGTGAATGTAATTGCCATCCCTTTAAACGCCATCATAATGGGAGGGATTGGCTACTTGCTCACAATGGATGGGTTGATGGAGCAGGAGGGCATCCTAAGGCAGAAGGGAATACAGACTCTGAAAGTATATTTAATGAAATCATAGATTATCTTATTGGATATCAAAATTCTAATTCTATTAAAGGAAGATATCCAGCAATTAAAAAAGCAATACGTGAAATTTTTAATTCTTATGTGGGTACAATAAATCTTAATTTAATTTTAAGTGATGGAAATATGATGTATGTGTTTAACCATTATGAAAGAAAACCTATCTATATGCTTAGAAGATCAAAATTATATGGTAATGCAATTCTTCTTTCGACACAGAAATTAACTAATGAAAAATGGGAAAAAATTCCTAGTGATAGATTATTGGTGATAAATAATGGAGAGATAGAAGTAATTTCGGACAAATTAATATGATGTCTTGAGGTCGCTAATAACATGACATTAAGTGAAGACGGACAATGGATGTATGATGGAAGCAATTGGGTTCCTGCAACACCTGGAGCGACAAGTGTTGGAAGTGCACCTCCTATCAATGCTCCAAAAATGCCAATGAACAAACCTTCTAGCGGAGGAGAGAGAATGAGTGATATTGGTTGGTGGGTATCTCAGGGAATTACACAATTTTTCATTTTAATTGGATTTATTATGATGATTATGTCTGCAGGTTATGCTCATTCTGCAGCATATACAGATGGGCCAACTGCTCCAGATCAAAATGATTATGACGTTGATGATAATGGATTAGAAGCAGGTGAAATAGAGAATTTTACTAAAGATTATGAAGTATATGAAGATTTACAAACACAGCATCTAAAAGATAGAAATCAAGATACAGGTAATGCAGTATATTGGGCATCAGTAGGGCCTGGATTTATAATATTAGGATTACTTGTTTTCTGCTTGAATGATAATTCAAAAGAGATGTCTAATAGTTTAAGAATCACAATGGTGATTGGTACTTTGTATTTGCTTTCAAATATGTTATTTGAGGGTAGTGCAATCAATTTCATTGCTGGAATTGGAACGACTTGATAGCGATGAATTGGAAAAAGATACTACTATTTGGCTCGATTAATGGCGCAATGATTGCCATTCTAATGATCATAAACGTGGTTAGCAGAGTGACAGATGGTACATCATCTGGAGTTGCAATGTTTTCGTTCCTTGCCGTAATTTTAATACCTCCATTTGTGCTTAAGAAAGCCAAACCAGATGAAATTAGTATGGTTCACTTAATTCCTGTGTCATTTTTAACATTCATATTTCCAGTCATTGGAGCTGCCTTTGGTGGGCCAGACATTGGTCCTGAATGGTTAATTTTGATCCCCTTGGGAGCATTAGGAGGAGCATTGTGGAGTCTTCCATTCGTAGGTTGGAATTATTATAAAAATAGATCAAGAGAACTTGCTTAAGTCAAGTTATCGGTTAACGAATAAAGACATCATTCTTCCTCATAAATTCCCATCGAATTAGGTGTTTTTACAGCTACTGGCTTTCCTTCAGACATTCCTGAAATATGCATTTGAATATCTTTTGCTTTGCCTTTTAATTCTACTTCTAAAATCACTTTATTTCCAACTTTTACTGTATCAAGAAACACTTCATGATTTCTAGTTAGCAGATTCGGTTGTATTGAAACAACTTTCCATTCAATATTATTTTTAGATTCAAATTTTAGAGCTGCAATCTCCCAATCCGCTTCATGTGTTTCAATAATTATTAGCAATGGAATTCCATTATTATTAGCTATTGCAGAATCTAATTTCCATGAATTAATACTTATTGATTTGGTAACATAACTTATCTCTGGAACTCCCCATGTTTCCAATAGTATATTCCAATCAAGTTTTGTAATTGCTCGAATAAATATTGACAAATCAGATTTCACTTCATTAATCTCAGAAGTAGAAGTAGATTTCATTGACCTCAATCTTGCTAATCTTTCCCTGTCATGTAATATTAATTCCATTCTTTGAGAATCTTTTCTTATGTTAAATAGAACCCAAATCATTGGTAAAATGAAACAAATACCCATGAACCAAAGTAATATATTATCCCAAAATAATAATTCTTCACTTACAAAAAATGTATTGTTATCAGTTTGATTTTTAATTGATTTTATTTGAATTTCATAGTTAGTAATTGGTAGATTTAAATCACCATATGACCAATTTAGAATATTTCCTAACCTAAGATTAATTAATTTAACATAATGTGTGCCTGGAGAAATTTCTATTTGCAATTTCTCTAATACTGAAGAAGTAGGGACAAGATATGTAATATTCATAGTTCCATCTGAATTTGGAGAATGAATTTCTAGCATAATGGAACCTGGGTCGCATAGTAAACCTATTTCAACCAAAAATGTTTCAAATTCTTCTCCTTCAATTGTTAAAATCCATGTATCAGCCTCATCAAAAACACTTAGTGGCATATTTCCAACATATTTTAATCCAGTATTTGCTTCAAACTCGTTGCATTTATAGATGTCACAATTAAAATCTGTAAGATTTCCTGGGGCATCACTACCATAATCCATAAATGGATCTCCATTTTTATTCAAAGAATGAATAATTTCCCAGCTAAATGGTTTTCTATTATTGTCGTAATCTTTGAAGAATATCAATATAATTTCAATTTCATTGACATTCTTTAGTGAATAGTAATTAATGTAAGATAAAAATAAATCATTTAATTTATATTGAGATTCAAATGTTATGCAGCCATTTATTTTTTCACCATCAGTCATTATACAATTTAATTGAATAGTATGATTGAAATCACTTAGTACATCTAAATTCCATAATTGACTTTGTTTAATTGAATGATTTAGTACATTAATACAAATCAGATCATTATTGCAATTATTTTCATTTGAAGAATTAACGTTTATTCCTTTATTTTTGTAAGAGATATGAGTATTATTCTCAATAAATTCTTGTCCTACTGATCCTATTTGATTACTTTTTACTATGATTGAATAGTTTCCAGATGTAGATAATGATTTAATTTTTATCCATAATTCTTCATTAGTTTCATCAATCGCTATAATGTTATTACAAATTTGATTTGTAGCTGGAATTTCTGAAATAAGTGGCTCCGTCAATTCTTCAATAAGATTTTCATTTTGATTTCTTGAATATGTATTGATTAAGACTGGTACTGTTGAAGAATTAATACATAATTCATAAGAAACTTGTTTGTTTAAACTATTTGATTTAATCCAATATACATCTTTATCTTCCGAATCTGTAAATTCGCCATTAATTTCTTGATAATTTGAAATGGAGTCATTTAAAACACAATTTGCAGGCTCACAAGCATTAATTGTAATTGCTGAAATATTGTGATTTGTTTGAGGATTGGGAATACTTTCTGGAGCATCTATGGATTCTACAATTATTTCTGCATTAGTATTTGTGCTTATTATTGGTAAAATTACAGAACAGAGA
>MDSZ01027549.1_pt1 | contig 14204 bp, 6 predicted proteins | sample 811201 | NCBI WGS metagenome assembly MDSZ01 (sample SAMN05326647, study PRJNA326480) | marine metagenome | isolation source: seawater | place: Indian Ocean: North | collected 2010
ATTCTTATCCATGAATTTGGTCATGTCGTGCATGGAGCTGGGTTTGATGAAATTTTACAAAAACGGTTAACCAATACTTTTGAAAACGTACAAAAAACCGGAATCTGGAATGATGGACGTGCTGCCCAGCGTTATCGCCGTATTAAAAGTAAAAAACCAGTGAACTTGCTTAAGGCTCTCAAAGAATCTTTCCCGAATGAATCCCCAGAACTTATTAGGAAATGCCTTGATGGGGGAGACATTTTGGTTAATGGCAAAAAAACAACGGCAAAAGTTAAGGTCAATAAAGACGATAAAGTTTTGATTGTCTTCGGAGGAGACAAACGTTGTTACGCTTCACGTAACCGAGCCGAGTACTGGGCTGAAATCTATCAATGCTGGTATAACACTAACCGGACAATGGACCATGATCACAATCACATCCACACTCGTGAACAGTTGATTAAATATGACCCGATGGGAGCCAAGCTATGCGAAGATGTATTAGGCAAACCAAATTGGCGATTTATTTCCCCCCGCTTGCGTGCAGGTCAAGGCCATCTAAAAAACTATGACCCCAGCAATGCTCCCAAGGTAGAAGATCTTCCCCATATCAAGAAAGCTGCCAACGATTACTACGACCAGTACTGGAAAGTTTTTTGGCAACGACTCTACGACAAGCATGGGATGCCCTCCCCCCATACCCGCAGCCTATTCAACGGCAAAGACCTGACAGGCTGGAAGGTGGACGTCCCTCACCTCGACAAACACCCCGATGGTAAAGCACCCTTCGTGGCCCGCGACGGCATGCTGGTAAGCCTCGGTTCACCCGGCGGCCATCTGGTGCACAACGAAGTGAACCAGAACTACCGCCTCGAGGTGGAATATCGCTTCGCGGGCCAGCCGGGAAACTGCGGGGTGCTGGTACACTCCTCCACGCCACGCGCCCTCTACAAGATGTTCCCCAAGTCGATAGAAGTCCAGATGTACCACAAAAACGCAGGGGACTTCTGGTGCATCGTGGAGAATATTATCGTACCCAACATGGTAAAGCGCCGCGGTCCTGAGAAAAACTGGGGAATCACCGAGGGAAAGGCTCGCCGAATCCTCAACCTAACCGATGGTTCGGAGAAGAAACCCGGCGATTGGAACCGCATGGTGATCGAGTGCCTTGATGACCAGATCAAGGTGTGGGTCAACGGCGACTTTGTGAACCATGGCTTCAAATGCACCGCGAGAAAGGGAAAGATCGCCATTCAGGCTGAGGGCTCGGAGGTGGAGTTCCGTAAGCTCGACCTTACACCCATAAACGCACTGACCGACTGAGATATCATAAAATTACACCCCTACCGAGAGAGAACCGATCCGGTTTATAATACAATCTAATCTCCAAACAATTGCTCAAGTCGTGCACGCATTACGTTGCCGTCGACGGTTTCTCCAGTCCAATATTCGATACCAGTGATGCCCTGATTGACGAGCATGCCAAGCCCATCGATGACTATACACCCTTTGTCTTCGGCATCGCGAATTAGTTTGGTGCGTGGCGGATTGGGAATCACATCAGCCACCACCATGTCAGCGGTGAGCGAATTTAGGTCCAACGCGAGCTTCGCCTCGGAGTCAGCTAAACCGATGCTGGTAGCGTTGATTACCACATTGGTGTCAGCGGGCACGGAGTAGTCACCATCCCAGGATTCCAGCACCGACTCGACAGAGGTCTTGTCGTTTAGAAGTGTGACGAGTTCGTTACCACGATCAGCACTGCGATTGACAACCGTGATATGCGACGCGCCCGCCAACGCGCATTCCACGCCTATGGCACGCGCGGCACCACCTGCGCCGAACACGACCAGTTTTTTGCCGGCTGGATCGACGACTTCCTGCAGGCTCTTTAAGAACCCTTTGCCATCGGTGTTCTCGCCAATGTACCGGCCATCGCGACGTACGGCACAGTTCACCGCACCAATCACGCTAGCCGATTCACCAAGACCATCAAGGTGCTCAATTACCGCCACCTTGTGTGGAATGGAACAGTTGAATCCGGCCCAGTTCATAGCTCGCGCACCAGCCACAGCATCAGCGAGCTTTTCGGGTGACACCTCGGTATTCAGATAACGATAATGCAGCCCATGATGGCGATAAGCGGCTTCAACCATTTCAACAGTGGGGTTTTCCGCTGCCGGCTGAGCAAAGGAGCCAGTAATATTGCGGAGAAAATTCAGTTCTTCAGACATGATATGCGGTGAACAAATCAAACCAAAACAAGCATAAAGGTAAAAGTAAAAAGGGATTGCTTGCACTCACTGAATGGGTCGTTACAGTTGCGTGTCCAATTTCATCCCTATGAAACAAATTCTCATCTGCGGCATCATAGCCCTGACCACTTTCGTCTCCAAGGCGGCTCAACTAGAACTCAGTAAAGGTGACCACATCGTGTTGATCGGCAACACACTAGCCGAGCGGATGCAGCATCACGGCTGGCTGGAAAGCTACGTACAAGCCGCCTTACCCAAGCACCAACTGGTGTTTCGAAATCACGGGTTTTCAGGTGACAAAGTAAATAGTCGGCCTCGCAACAAAGGGTTCATCAACCCGCATGATTACCTAAAAATATCCAAGGCCGACGTCATTATCGCTTTCTGGGGATATAACGAATCTTTCGACAATAATCCTGCATCTTTTGCACAGGAATTAATGAAGTGGATTGATGATGCCAGAAAACAAAATTATAGCGGTAAAGGAGCCCCAAAAATTGTTCTGTGCTCACCCATTATGCACGAGAATTTAAACACTCCCAACTTACCCGACGGCAAGGCAAACAATGCAAGGTTGATGCAATATGCCGGATCAACTGAAGCAGCTGCCGCAGTACGTAAACTCCCATATATAGATTTGTTCCATCACTCCAAGCATTTGTACGATAAAAATGAGAAGCCATTAACCATCAATGGGATACACCCTAATAGCCTTGGCAATAAACTCATTGCCCAACATCTCGTAAAAGAACTCTTTGGGCTAGAAGTATCTAAAGATGAAAAAAAAATCGAAAGCATCCGTTCGGCAGTACTGGATAAAAACTGGCATTGGCATAATCGTTACCGGGCTACCGACGGCAACGATGTATGGGGAGGTCGTTCTGGCCTAAAATTTGTTGATGGCCAAACCAACCGCGAGGTGCTCATGCACGAGTTGGATATGATTGATGTAATGGTAGCCAATCGCGATAAAAAAGTTTGGGCACATGCCAATGGTAATACTTCCTATAAAGTTAACGATTCCAACGTCCCCTCTCCGGTAAAGGTAAAATCCAACGTGGGCGGAAAGTCCCGTAGCAGTAATGCTCAAAAGGAAGGCAACAAACTTTACATGTCTGCAAATGAAACTGCTGCACAACTGCAGCTGGCTAAAGGTTTAAAGGTCAATGTGTTTGCTTCAGAGGAAATGTTTCCAGAGATGGCTAACCCTGTGCAAACAGCAGTAGATACCAAAGGACGCCTCTGGGTTGCGGCTTGGCCCACCTATCCCAAATGGGAACCACTAAAGAAAATGGATGACCGACTCCTGATTCTGCCCGATGAAAACCGTGATGGCGTAGCCGACAAGGCCATCACCTTTGCCAAGGTGCATAACCCCACCGGATTTGAGTTCTGGAATGGTGGTGTGATTGTTGCAAGCGTGCCAGATATCCTATTTCTCAAAGATACTGACGGAGATGATGTAGCCGATGTACGCATCCGGCTGTTTCACGGTCTGGATTCTGCAGACACTCACCACAGTGCCAATGCTTTTACCTATGGCCCCTGCGGCAATTTCTATTACCAACGTGGAGTATTCCACGTGAGTAACGTAGAGACTCCCTGGACCAAGAATCAGCAGCACGGCAATAGCGCAATGTACCGGTTTAACCCTCGGACTTTTGAATACAGTTTTCACGCCAACAATAGCCCTAACCCGCATGGAGTAAGCTTTGATTATTGGGGATATCACTACGCCACCGATGGCACAGGCGGCCGTGTCTATCAAGTGCGTCCAGATGGAAAAGGCGGCTTCCGCATGCAAACCTTGCTTAACAAAACCGTGCGTCCTGTAGCTGCCAGCGGGATAATATCCAGCCCACATTTTCCCGAGAAATATCAGGGCAACTTTGTTCTCTTGAATACAATCGGTTACCTCGGGATTAAAAATTACCAACTGGTCCGCTCAGTCCATGGTGATGATAGTGATGGTGACGGGTTTAGTGATGACTACGAAACGGTAAAAAAATCGGACAATCAGAATGCAAACTCCAAACCCAAGGGAGCAATAGGAGATGTTTGGGGTGTACGTGGTGATCTTAGTGACTCACCCAACACAGAAAACTTTTTGCAATCACCCAAGGACCGCAACTTCCGACCAACCGACTTTGAAATCGGCAGCGATGGCGCGTTATACGTTGCCGATTGGCAAAACATCATTATCGGTCACATGCAACACAACGTGCGTGACCCCAGCCGTGACCACGAGTATGGCCGCGTTTACCGCATCACGCACGAGGGCCGTAAGCTTATGGACCCCGTGAAGGTGGATGGCGAACCCATCGCCAAATTGTTGGATCTACTCAAGGAGCGCACCAATCTCACTCGCCACCGTGCGCGCATAGAACTTAGTGAGCGGAAAACTAAAGATGTTATTTCCGAGCTGAAAAAATGGATCAAACAATGGGATCCAAAAAAGGCTGAACATGCTCATCATCTGACAGAAGCCCTTTGGCTTCACCAACAACATAATACTAAAAACATGGAGCTATTGGGTCAGATGCTTGGTTCCCCTAACGCGGATGCCCGGGTTGCAGCTGCAACAGTACAACAGTTCTGGGCTACCTCTGCAGCCGCAAATAATCAGACGGTAGAGAAAAAACCCACTGAAACAAAAAAATCAGGAGTTCTCTCCGATACCCCAGAGCTAACAACCATAAGAATCGGCACCATTGTCGAGCAAATGAAGTACGATACCAGTGAGGTAACAGTTAAGGCCGGAAAAAAAATCAAACTCATTTTTGATAACCCCGACTATCTGCCGCACAATATTGTGTTGGTCAAACCTGGTAAGCTGGAATCGGTTGCCACGGCTGCGATTGCTCTGGGCGCGGAAGGTTTTAATATGCACTTCGTGCCAAAGACCGACGACGTGATTTGGTCCACCAAATTAATCGACCATGGGAAACAGGAAATAATTAATTTCACCGCGCCAAAAAAGCCCGGAGACTACCCATACGTCTGCACTTTCCCCGGACATCATATCCTGATGCGTGGTGTGATACATGTGAAATAATAGGCTATCTTATTACCTTCAAACACCCTGTTGTGCTTAAGCCAGCCAACAGGGTTAATCTTTTCTTGCTTCGATCAGCCCCTCGCTCACAATCCAATCGTTTCCAATGAAAAAAACTCATTTCTCCCGTCGCCGTTTCCTAGGTACCACCGCGCTAACTGCAGTGGCTGTTCCAACCATCGTTCCCGGTTCCGTATTGGGTCGAGCAGAGGTCGCACCAAGTAACCGCATTACCGTGGGTCTGATTGGCTCTGGTAGTCGTGGTACCGGAGTTATGGGTTCCTTTCTCCGTGAAGCTGATGTGCAGGTGATCGCCACATGTGATCCTTACGAGACCCACGATGGGGGTGGCCGAAACCGTAAACTCGGCCGCAAACCTGCGGCCGAAGCAGTCGGTAAAAAGTATGGCACTAAACCATGTAATACCTACGATGACTTTCGGAAGCTGTGCGCCCGTAAAGATCTTGATGCGGTTATCGTCGCCACTCCTGACCATTGGCATGCGCTGCAAACTCTCGAGGCACTCCAAAACGGCAAGGACGTTTATTGCGAGAAGCCCGTTACTCATTTCTTTTCTGAAGGTCAGGCTGTTTATCGGGAAGCAGCAAAGCAGAAAGCGATTTTTCAAACCGGATCACAACAGCGCTCTGACCGACGTTTCCGGCACGCAGTGGAGGTTGTCTTAAACGGCGTAATTGGCAAGGTGAAGGAGGTTCAAGTTGGCTTACCCTCAGGTCACGACAAGGACAGAGGTGATTCAACCGAGCATGATTATTCAAAACATGCCGACTACCAAATGTGGACTGGCCCCGCACCATTGCTTCCCTACGTAGCCGCCAGGCATCATTGGAATTGGCGGTGGCATCTGGCCTACGGTGGCGGGCAACTCATGGACTGGATCGGCCATCACAATGACATTTGTCACTGGGCTTTGGGTGAGGACAAGGGTGGCCCCACGCGCGTAGAGGCCAAAAACTTTACCAAGAGCAAAGCCAAAAGCTACGACTCCCCGCCACGTTACGAGGTGCACTGCGAATACGCCGGTGGTATTAAGACGAGTATCGGCACGCACAACCGTATGGGTGTAAAAGTGATTGGCGAAAACGGCTGGGTCTACGTAACCCGCGGCAGAATGGAGGCTTCCAATCCCGCGTGGGCTAAACTCGACTTTAATGCCGGTAAAATAAAGGCCTACTCATCAACTGGCCACACGCGCAACTTCCTTGATGGAGTAAAGAACCGCAAGCAGGCCATTTGCCCAGCTGAAACCGCACACCGTTCGATTACCCCAGGACACCTAGGCTATATTTCCAATGCCTTGGGACGGGCACTTAAATGGGATCCTAAAAAAGAGCAAATCATTGGCGACAAAGAGGCCAGCGCGTTGATCAATAAGTCAGATTACCGCAAACCATGGGTCCTTGGGTAAGCATGGAGGCTAAGCCCTTCACCCTGCCTGGCCAACACAAATACCACGGCCAACCTTTCCCGTTGGCTTTAGAGTTAAAAACTAAATCGCTCAAGGCCGGCTGCCAGTGGATTACCAAAAATGCCACGTTGTTGGGTCAGCAGGCAGCCGGACATGGAGCGGTAATCATTCGTGGTTTACCTCTGACTTCACCACAGGATTTTGACGCAGCGGTTAGTTCATTTAATTTTCCTCCTTTCTCATATGAAGATTCCCTCTCCAACGCCTACCGCATCAATTACACGCCACTAGTATTTTCTGCCAACGAAGCACCTCCGGAGGTCACTATTTTTCTTCATCACGAAATGGCACAAACCCCGATCTATCCCAGTAAACTTTTTTTCTTCTGCCAAATTGCCCCCGATGAAGGAGGTGCTACCCCTATTTGTCGTTCTGACATTCTTTGGGAACGGCTCACGAAAAAGTTGCCTGACTTTGCTTCCGCCTGCCTTGAAAAGGGATTGAAATACTCTCTAACCATGGCGGGTGAATCCGATCAATCCTCAGGAATGGGCCGCAGCTGGCAAAGCACCTTCAGCGTCGAATCACGCGAAGCAGCTGAAAATCGCATGAACGAACTGGGCTATTCATGGCGCTGGCAGGATAACGGCGACCTACGCGCAACTACTCCAGTGTTGCCCGCCGTGCGAGATCTAGGCGATGGACGATCTAGTTTTTTTAATCAATTAATCGCTGCTTTTAAGGGCTGGAAAGACAAACGTAATGATCCAAGTAAAGCCATTACCTTTGGTGACGGGACTCCAATAAATCCCAGTGATGTAGCCAAAACCAGTGAGTTAGCTGATAAAGTCACCTTTGATATTCCCTGGCAGAGTGGTGATCTGGCACTGGTGGATAACTACACGGCCATGCATGGCCGCCGCACTTTCTCGGGCACCCGAAAGGTTCTCGCCTCACTGGTGGCATCATAAATCCCTTTTTAGTTGAGCAAATTAATTTACTTTACTGTAATTACCAGTGATGTGGCTTTCCCTTAAATTCTTCTGGCTCGCAGCTTTTCTTTTTTCAGCCCAGACATGGGCCACCCCCTCCGCAAATCAGATTGAGTTCTTTGAGAAACATATTCGACCTGTTCTGGCTGAGCACTGTTATGAATGTCACAACAGTGTGGGAAAATCCAAAGGAGATCTGGCTCTGGACTGGAAAGGTGGGATTATAGAGGGAGGAGCCAGTGGAGACCTAATTGTTCCAGGCAAACCCGATCAGAGTCTTTTGATCCGTGTGATCACGTATGAAGAGAAAGACCTAAAAATGCCCAAGGGAGGTGCGCGGTTTTCACCAGAGTTAGTTCAATACTTTGAAAAATGGATTACCATGGGCGCCCCGGATCCAAGAATTAATAAGCCCACTAAGGAACAAATTGCAAAAGCTACATCTTGGGAAACCATCCGTGAAAAAAGAAAGAAATGGTGGAGCTTCCAGCCAATACAAGCCCCTCCTCCTCCCGAAGTAAAGGGTGATTGGGCCGAAAGTAAAATAGACAAATTTATTCAAGCTAAATGGGAGAAACACATTCTTCAGCCTGCTCCAGACGCCAAGCCTGAGGACTTGATCCGCCGTCTATCCTTTACCTTAATCGGCCTTCCCCCTACCCCAGCGGAGAGCACGGCATTTCTAAAAGCAGCTGCAAACAATCGAAACAATGCAATTAAGCAAGCCGTCGAACGACTGATCGCCTCACCCCATTTTGGGGAACGCTGGGCCCGACATTGGATGGATTGGGTACGCTACGCCGAGTCATTGGGAAGCGAGGGTGACCCGCGTATCCCTCATGCAGCTCAATATAGAAACTACCTGATTCGAGCTTTTAATCAGGATATTCCATACAATCAGCTCCTACGAGAACACATCGCCGGAGACTTGCTGGCAAAACCCCGGATAAATGAGGCACTGGGCCTAAACGAATCGGCCATTGGTCCCGCTCATTATCGATTTTTCCTCCAAGGTTTTGCCCCAACTGATGCACTTGATGAATTAGTACGTACCTCAGAGGATCAAATCGATGTAGTTTCCAAGGCATTCCTTGGAATGACCGTCTCCTGCGCACGATGCCATAACCACAAATTTGATGCAATTAGTCAGAAGGATTATCACGCGTTTTACAGCATCATGACCAGTACGCGGCCAGCAACGATCAATGTAGATTCTCCTGCCCGCCAGAATTTGCACAAAACGCAAATGCAACAACTTAAGGGAGAAATTCGCTCAGTCCTCGCCAAACAATGGCTTGAGGAATCTGATAAGTTCCCAGATAGACTGATGCTTCCTGATGCCCGTTTGCAAAAGGCAATTAATAACGCCAAAGGCAAAGAAAACCCTCTACACGTCTGGCAGCAGCTCCACAAAACCCGGGGTAATGATTTCATTAGAGGCTGGAACCGACTTGCCAAGGATTTCAATAGTAGTGCCAAGCGGCTGGACGAACAAAATAACCGACCCTATGCTCAACACTGGAAGTTTAATAGAGGTGGCGCATCAAAATGGATACAGAACGGCAACGGATTAAACGGAAAAACTGCAAATTCCGGCTCATTCCGCATTCTCTCCAAAGGCGAACAAATCGTGGAGGATATTCTTCCAGCGGGAATCTACTCTCACCTCCTTTCAGCCAAACACACTGGCTGGCTCGGATCACCGCGCTTTCGGATTGGGCCCAATGAATCTATTTGGGTTCGAGTACGCGGCACGGAAAATGTAATGGCTCGGTATGTTATACAAAACTATACCCGTAGCGGGACGGTCTACCCCACAACTCGACTCAATGACAATAAATGGCGATGGCAACAATGGAGCTTAAAATACTGGGAAGGCGATGACGCACACCTTGAAGTTACCACTGCCGGGGAACAGGCTGTTCTTACTTCTGGTGGAGCTAATTCCTGGTTCGGCGTAACTGAAGCATTGGTTCTAAAGCCCGGACAGCCCAGCCCACGTGAAGAAGCCGCCCTAAACGTAAGCCCTCTATTTACAGTGGATTCGCCAAAAAATACCGAGGTACTTTCCAAACAGTATGCGAAGGCATTACGTGAAAGCATCAATGCTTGGAAGCAAAAGACAATGAATGATTTTCAAGCGAACTTTTTGGGATATTTCATCCGCGAAAATCTATTATCCAATACATTAGCCAGTGCTCCTAAGGCAGCGAAACTCACAGCAGATTACCGAAAGCTGGAGGCTGAAATTTCATTACCTCAACGTGCCCCGGGCGTTGTAGAGGGAGATGCCCAGGATATGCCTCTTTACATCCGCGGCAGCCACAAACAACCGGGAGAAACCGTTCCTCGTCGCTTTCTGGAAGCTTTTGATCCCAAACCCTTTAACACAGAACAATCAGGCAGACTGGAGCTATCCAATGCAATGTTACGGCCGGATAATCCACTCGTTGCACGCGTGATTGTAAACCGTATATGGCATCATATTTTTGGGCAGGGCTTGGTAGCTACGCCGGATAACTTTGGCAAGCTTGGCACAAAGCCCAGCCACCCAAAATTACTCGATTATCTGGCGACCCGATTCGTTAAAGAAGGTTGGTCCATCAAGCAACTCATCCGAGAGCTAACACTGACTCGAACCTTTCAGCTGAGTGCCGCAACGACTCCGACTATGCAGGAATCTGACCCGGATAATACGCTCCTTGCCCGCGCACACCTTCGCCGATTGGATGCCGAATCCATTCGTGATGCCATGCTCCAGACTAGCGGAGCTTTAGATCGAAATCCCTATGGTGGTTCCGATGCATTTAATACAAACAGGCGCAGTATTTATGTGCGCGTTATACGCAATAACCTCGACCCATTCCTTAATGTCTTTGACCAACCCGTCCCAGCTACAGTCAAAGGGCGCCGAGATAAAACCAATGTTCCCTCGCAATCTCTTACAATGATGAATTCACCATTTGTCGTTACACTCGCAGAGCGCTTGGCCAAACGCATCCAAAATAACGTAGCGCTTAAGGATCAACAGACCCGAATTGAGCACCTCTTCCAACTTACCTTAAACCGGACACCGACGATAACTGAATCAAACCGAGCAAAATCCTTCTTAAACACAGCCGGAGACCACCGACAAATAGCACAGGAAAAAATAAAGGCCATTAAGTCTCAAATCAAAGCGGTCAATTTCAAAATCGCCAGCCTCACTGAACCAACGCGCAAACGACTCTTGGATTCACGTAAAAAGAATAATTCTAAGACTACACCTATTGGCCCTAAACCTTTCGCCGCATGGAACTTTGCAAAAGGGACTAAAGATCAAATGGGCAAAATGGACCTCAGGCTTCAAGGTGAAGCCAAGATTCAAAACGGTGCCCTCATCCTAAATGGCCAAAATGCTTTTGCCCAGAGCAAACCAATCACCAAAAACATTACTTCCAAGACACTTGAAGCATGGGTAGAGCTGAGCAAACTTAACGAACGAGGTGGTGGCGTAATTAGCCTACAGACGCATAGTGGCGTATTATTTGACGCGATTGTTTTTGGGGAGCAACAAGCCGGCCACTGGATGGCCGGTAGTAACAATTTTAAGCGGACCAGGAGTTTTGGCGGGACTGAGGAAAAGGAGGCCACCAAAAAACCTGTCCATATAGCTATTGTGTACGCTTCTGATGGCACCATCACAGGTTATCGAGACGGAAAGCCTTATGGTCGCTCTTATAAGGCGGATGTTCAGAATTTTATTGCCGGCGAATCTGAAATTATAATTGGCTTACGCCATGGAACAAGTGCAGGCAAGAGCCGCATGCTCTCTGGAAAAATCCTCAAAGCACACTTATATGACCGCGCACTAAACGCTGAGGAAATACTTGTTTCAGGAAGCGGTAACCCAAATTACATTTCTGAAAAGGAATTACTCGCCAATTTGCATAAAAAACAACGAGAAGAATTAGAAGAACTCCACACGTCACTTAACAAGCTCCATGAGCAAATCAGAACCCTAGAAAAGGTCGGAGCAACTGCTCCGCATCCTTGGCGCGACCTCGCCCAAGCCATGTTCAATCTGAAAGAATTTATATATTTGCAATGAACACCTCTGCCTCTCTTACCCGTCGCGAAATGCTCGCACAATGTTCCACCGGTTTTGGGCTGATGGCACTACAGGGATTAATGTCCTCACCAGCTTTTGGGGGCAAAAACAAAAAGCCTCATTTTAAGCCGCGAGCAAAGCACGTGATTCTTTGCTACATGTCCGGCGGAGCATCTCATGTAGACACGTTTGACCCCAAACCCAAACTCAAGGAAATGCACGGAAAGCCGATGCCCGTAAAAGTAGAACGCACCCAGTTCAACAACAACGGCAACATCATGGCCTCACCCTTTGAATTCAAGAAATACGGCCAAAGCGGTCTGCCTGTGAGCAGTCTCTTCCCGTATGTTGCAGAGAGCGCTGATGAACTGGCAGTCATCCGCTCTATCACCAGCAAGGTAAACGAACATGCTCAAGGCAATTATGCCTTCCATACCGGCTTTCCCTTTATGGGCCACCCAACGGCAGGAGCATGGGTCACCTATGGGCTTGGCACGGAAAACCAAAATCTTCCAGGCTTTGTAGTCTTACAGGCTGGAGGAGCACGGGTTCCCCATGGCGGTGTGGGCCTTTTTAGTAATGGTTATCTGCCGGCAGAAAATCAGGGTTCCATTATTGTGGGGGATAAACAACCAGCTATACTCAATATTAAACCAAGTGAGACGGATACAATTCAAAGGTCACGACTCGACTTTATAAAAGGACTCGATACTGATTTTGTAAACCGGATTGGTGGCGACACTAACGTAGAAGCAGCTGTGCGTAATTATGAAACCGCCTACCGGATGCAAACTGCAGTTCCAGAACTATGCGACCTAGGCAATGAATCTGATGCTACAAAAAAAATGTACGGCATGGATTCTCCCAATGGAGTGACACGTGCATATGGTCATCAGGCACTGCTTGCACGTCGACTGGTCGAAAGAGGCGTGCGATTTGTAGAGCTTAGCTGCCTGCCTGAAAAAATGGGCGGAGGACAAGCCCCCAACCCCTGGGATCAACACGGAAATTTAAAAAATGGGCACGAAAATATGGCACGTCAGGTTGACCAACCCATCGGCGGATTACTAAAGGATCTAAAAAGTCGTGATCTCCTCAAGGAGACACTGGTAATTTGGGCTGGTGAATTTGGACGCACCCCTTTTTCTCAAGGACGTAACGGACGCGACCATAACCCCTATGGCTATAGTGTATGGCTGGCGGGAGGAGGCACTAAAGGCGGGACGATTTATGGAGCAACTGATGAGCTCGGTTATCATGCAACCGAGAATAAGTGCGATGTGTATGACCTCTGGGCAACCGTATTACACCTACTTGGAGTCGACCATGAAGAACTTACCTACCGTCACGGCGGACGGGATCTCCGCTTAACCGATGTGCACGGCAAGGTGATAAAGGAAGTTATTTCCTAGCGAACACTGTAAATACGGGGAAAGAATGCATCTTGCAAAAAGAGGTGAATAACGGGCATTATATTCCTTCAAACATAGGGACAGCATCATGACGATCAATCGACGTAAATTCCTAAAAGCAGGTGGAGCTACCATGGCACTGCCTTTTTTGCACTCGTTACCCGAAGCTATGGCTGCTACCCCAAAGGCAGGCGAAAAACCGGACAAAAAACTGGTCATCATGTATATTCCAAATGGGATCGTGCGACGCTGTTTTTTTCCTGGGGAAGATATGGCCGAACTACCCGCATTCATCGGTGGCTTTAATGCCGACAAGACCAAGGAACAGCGCCGATTCAAGAATAACCCCGGCATATATAACTTGGAATGGACGCCCACCATGGAGCCTTTAAGGGCGCATGCCAAAGACATCACGATGGTCACCGGCTTGGATCGAACATTTAAAAATGGCCAAGACGTTCACGCCCAAGGAGCTTCTTGCTATTTGACCAGTCTCTCTCCCGCACAGGCAGCCGAACAGGGCATCAAGCATCCTAATGGTCGTAGTCTGGACCAGATCATAGGAGACAAGGTTGGCCATAAAACTATTTTGAATACCTTGGAAATCAGCTGCAACGGATTCCGAGCCCCAAAGGAACCCATCGAGTTTGATAATATTTCATGGTACGGACCGGGCAAAATCGCACCCTCGATTAGAGATCCCAGAAAGTTATATGACAGGTTGTTTTCCAAGGATAGTTTTCGAGCCCACATATCTGATGTTTCGGATTTGGTTTTAGCGGATGCCAAATCTCTTTCAAAGAAATTGTCCAGTGAAGACAGATCGACCATGGATGAATTCATGACCATGATCCGCAATGTTGAAGTGCGTATGGCCAAGCTTGAAAAGCTGCTCTCAGATGCGGACGTTACCGTACCCAAAGAAGAAATTCTACCACGCGGTGAGTACATACGCTTACAAGCTGACCTCATGCTGCTCGCTTTCCAAA
>MDSZ01103703.1_pt1 | contig 14204 bp, 10 predicted proteins | sample 811201 | NCBI WGS metagenome assembly MDSZ01 (sample SAMN05326647, study PRJNA326480) | marine metagenome | isolation source: seawater | place: Indian Ocean: North | collected 2010
AAAAAGTTGCAGGTGTTTTATAATCATCTATAGATGGAATTACAATGTGTCCAATCATTACAGATCTAACTCCATAATTGCATGCCTTTTTAAATGGATGTAGTTCATTTTCAAATAACTCATTTTTATCAATATCAATTATAGGAAGACTTGTATGACTATCAGTATCTGTATTTCCATGTCCTGGAAAATGCTTAGCGCATGCAATGAGCCCCTGGTCTTGAATCCCCCTTATAAATGGGATTGAAAATTTCACAACATCACTAGGACTATCTGAATAAGCACGGAAGTTAATAATAGGATTATCTTTATTATTGTTAATATCTAATACAGGAGCTAAAACCATGTTTACTCCTAAAGCTTTTGCTTCACGGGCTGTAATTTGACCTTGAAGATAAGCTAATGTCGTATCTTGTGTCGCAGCTATAGCCATATTTGATGGAAACAAAGTTCCATCAATAAATACACCCAATCCTCTTTCATAATCTGATGCAATAAACATTGGTGTTTTTGCTATATCTTGATACTCTTTAATATTTGCAAAGGTACCATGAACATTACCTGTAAATGTGATTAAACCACCAATATTATATTCTTTAATTATATCTTCAATATAACTTTTTTTCCAACTATCATTACTATGATATTTACCATCCATTCTAATCATAATCATTTGAGCTATTTTATCTTCTATTGTTATCCTTGGAGTATTAAATTCAAGAACTTTGCTCTCAAGTTGATTAGAAGAACAACCTAATAATAGAAAAATGCTTAAATATAAAAATCTAATCTTCAACATATATTTTTCTAACTCTATTTGAAACACCAGTTAAATAAGTATAAGGGATACTATTAAATTTCACAGATATATTCTCTAATCTTGAGTTGTATTGATTTCCACCCCATATTACAACTTCATCAATATTTATAGATCTATCAAAGCCTGAAATATCAATACACATCAAATCCATTGAAACTCTACCAATAACTGGTATTTCATAATCATTAAAGTAAACAAAACCTTTATTCCCAAAATTCCTAGGTATACCATCTGCATATCCACATTGGACTAAAGCAATTCTCATTTTTTCTTTTGCTGTAAACGTACATCCATATCCCACTGTTTCACCTTTATCAATATCTTTAACTAATACTATTGGGGCTTTCAACATCATAACAGGTTTCAATTTATCATCAATATTCCCGATTGGAGAAATTCCATAAGTAGCCAACCCTATTCTAGCATAATCAAAAAAACAATCAGGATAATTAAAAACACCACCACTATTTAATAAATGGTAACTCAAACCAAAATGTTTTGCAATCTCCATCAATGAATTGAAATTTAATATCTGCTTTTGATTGTGTTCAGATAGCTTATCTTCAGAGCATGCCAAGTGAGAGTATATAGCCTCTAATTTTATGAAGTTGGATGAATTGACTTTTGTCAAAATTTCCTCAAAATCATCCATTTTGCACCCCATTCTTCCCATACCTGTATCAACCTTTATATGGCATCTAACTTTACCATTACTATTAGAACAAAAATCTTCAATATACTTTATATCTTCTACAGTGTTAATTGTAAAAATAACCCTATCATCAAGTAAATCATTATTTAAAAAAATTTTTCCTAAATGCAATATATTCATATCTATATTCATATCTAATATTTCTAAAATTTCATCCGATGTTGCAACGCAAACTGTATTTACAGACTCTTCGTTTAAAGCCTTAATAATCATTGAACAACCATGACCATATGCATCAGCTTTAACAACTGGAAAAATTTCAGATTTTCCTAATATAGATTTTAAATATTGTATATTGTTTTTAAAATTTGAGAGATTTATAATTGCTATAGGATGAAACATTTAATTTATATGTTTAATTATATCATTAACAGAAACATTAATTTTTTGACACTGTGCAGCAATAATTCCTGATGAATAGGCACAACATATATCTGAAAAAATCCAATGTAAATTTGATATATCAAATTGCAATGCATCATTTAAGCATTTTCTATAAAAATCATTTTTAATGATACTTCCATTACCAGCAATAACAGCTTCTTTATTAGTATATTCCATTTCATCAATTAAATAAACAACATATTCAGCTACAATTCTTGTGCCTTCTTGGATTATAGATAAAGCAATATCATTATTCTTTTCAGCGTACTCGAGGATATTTTCAGAAAGAGCAGCTACTTTAAAAACCATATTATTTTGATCATTAAACATTTCTTCTAATGCGTGAAGATCATCAACATTAAACTTCTTTTTAACACAATCATAAATCTGTTTCATATCCTCATCAATTAACAATATGTTTTGGTTTAAATAAAGTTTTTTTATGGCTTCTTTTCCTATCCAATAGCCACTGCCTGCATCTCCTTTATCATAACCCTTCCCTGCAACTTTGAATGATTTTCCATCTTTATTTCTACCAAGACAAACAATCCCTGTCCCTACAGAAACTAAAATCCCCTGACCAGTAGGGCATAAAAGCTGATACGCAGATTCTGTATCAGATAAAATAATTGATTTTTCTACAATCTTAAGTCTATCAAATTCTTTTAAAAGCAAATCTCTGGAATTCAAATCAGAAACACCAGCTAATCCACAACCTAAGGCTGAAATATCTGAAAAATTAATTTTCAAATCAGAAACTATAGTTTCTAAAACCTTAACTATCAACTTAACGGCTTCTTCTTTATAAACATATAAATTACTTCCTGAATCTGAATATTTACATATTGTTTGTCCATATTCATTAAAAGCTACAGCTTCAGTCTTTGTACCACCACCATCAATGCCTATTATAATTTTATTTGAATTCATTTTTTGCTATTAATTGATTTATCTATTTTTAAAAGTGATACTAATGAAAAAATAATAGCATAAAAGAATGAAATGAAAAGAAGATTAAAATGAATACTTTCATTTGAAATAATTTTTTGACAATTTATAATTGTACTAGAAATTGGAAAATATTGAACAATATTATAATATGATTCTGGAAACTTTGATAATGGTATAAACGAACCAAATCCAAAGGATATAAACAATAAAACAAAAACATTACTAATGCTAATTGAAAAATCTTTTTTAATAGCCCTCGTTAATAAATATGATACAGAGCTAATAATAATAAATGCTGGAAATGTCATTATATATATTTGAAATAAACTTAAAAAACTTAGATAATCAGAGTTTAAACTGCTTACTAATATTATAGATACAATCAATTGCATTGTTCCAATAAATATGCAGTATAAATACATTGACAGTAAATATTGATACGATTGAATGGGCGCAGCTTTGATTATACCAGTATTAAAAATCTTCAAACAAAATGAAATATTTAATATATAGATTAAATACAAACTCGTTGTATGCCAAATTCCAACTGATGACCATATCATATATATTGGCTTAATATTATCTACAATAATAGATAATGGAATTGATAATAGCAAATAAAGAGATAAGGGGAAAAAAAATAATATAAAGATATATTTTAAATATGAATTTCTAATAACCATCAACTCTTTTAAAAATAACACTTTAATATTATTCATCTACTTCTCTTTTTAAGTTTATTCCTTTAAATATATCTGAAAGAGAGCATTTTGAAATATCTATGTCATTTATATCTGTATCTAAAGAAAATTTTAATATTTTAAAGTATTCCTGCTTATCTGTTGAATAAAATTTAAGAACATTATCTGAGACAGTTGGTTTAATAATTTTAGGATTCAGAGAGATGTTTTTCACTAATTCTTCAGAAATTTTATTCTTAAAAACAATTGAAAACATAGAAAGCCCATGCGTGTTTTCAACCAAATACTCAAAAGTACCATTATATTTAATATTTCCATCATACAAAATTGCTATTCTTTGAGAATATTCCTGAGCGTCACTAAAATTACTTGTTGTAAATAAAACTGTTTTCTCTTCTAAGCTATTTAAAATAAAATTCCATATCAATTCTCTATTTACTGGGTCAACATTTGTTGTTGGTTCATCTAGCAATAATACATCTGGATTATGCACAATCGATCTTGCAAACATAATAATTCGTTTTATTCCATAAGAAACATTACTAGGATAACTAAACAAATAACTAGAGAAGTCTAATTTTTTAGCTAAATCTTTAATTCTAATTAAAGTATTTTCTTTTGATAAACCAAAGAGCTGACCATAAAACAATAAATTATCTATAATGCTTAAATCATTATCAAATTCTGAAATTTGAGGCATATAACCAATTTTATATTTAATTTCATCTGATTTAATGCTTATATCATTACCACTAATGAAAATAGACCCTTTATCTTTTTGAAAAATTCCAGAAATCAACTTTACAATAGTAGATTTCCCTGATCCATTTGGTCCAACTATTCCAAATCTTGTACCCTTTTCAACACCAAATGATAAATCAGCAAGCAAGGTATCTTGATTAATTTTTTTTGCTACAGATTTAAATGTAATTGATGCTTCCATAAAGTCTCCTAATGTGCTTCATACCAGCTATCACCATAGCTATAATCTACTTTAAGCGGAACTTTGAATTGCATAGCATTTTCCATGCAATCTTTTACTAATAAAATTATTTCATCTTTTTCAGTTTTAGGTACTTCGAACAACAATTCATCATGAACTTGTAAAATCATTTTAGTTTCAAGTTTATTATCTTTTAATTTATCATCAATATTAATCATTGCTATTTTTATTAACTCAGAAGCAGTACCCTGAATTGGCATATTAATAGTTGCTCTTTTTTCTGCTTCTTTAATATTTCTATTTTCTGAACGTAAATTCAGAGTATTTCTCTTTCTACCCAATATAGTCTCAACGTAACCATTTTTAGTACCAAAATCAACTGTATCTTCTATATATTTTTTAATCCCAGGATATCTATCAAAATAATTATTTATTATCATAGATGCTTCTTTAATGGGAATTTTTAATTCTTCTGAAATTCTAAATGGGCCAGCTCCATAAGCAATACTATAATTTATAATTTTAGCAACCCTTCTATGATTGTATTCAACTTCATCAATACCAATGCCATATATTAGGGCAGCTGTTCTAGAATGTATATCTAAATTATTTTTAAAAGCATCAATCAATTTTTTTTCATTTGAATAATGAGCTAATATTCTGAGTTCAATTTGAGAGTAATCAAACGAGATAATTAAATTATCATCATCGATTGGTTTAAATGCTTTTCTAATACTTTTACCTACATCTGTTTTAATAGGGATATTTTGGAAATTTGGCTTTGTACTTGATAGCCTACCAGTTGAAGCAATTGCTTGATTAAATGATGTATGTATACGTTTAGTAGAATTGTTTATATAGTTAGGCAACTTTTCTAAATAAGTATTAACTAATTTATTTAAATGTCTATACTCTAATATTATTTCTGCAATTGGATGATGATCAATCAATTTTTTTAATACTTCCACAGAAGTACTACGTTTTTTAAACATCTTCAACCCTAGTTCATCAAATAAAATTTCCGACAACTGTTTAGGAGAATTTATATTAAACTCTTTTCCTGAAATAGAATAAATTTTATTTGATAATACAGAAATTTTTTCTTTAAGTTCAAAACATAAGCTCTCAATTATATCTTTATCAACATACACACCATTAAACTCTAGGTTAGCCAATACTTTAAGAACTGGCATTTCTACATTAAAAAATAATTCTTCTAAATTTTGCTCTTTTAATTTTCTACTTTGAATCTTGTAAATTTGAAATGCAATATCAGCATCTTCGCATGCATAAAAAGTTATATCATCCAATGGTACATCAGCCATAGATATTTGATTATTTTTTTCACCAATCAACTTTTCAATAGGGACCATCTTATAGTTTAAATATTCTTCAGATAAATAATCGAGTTTATAACTATTACTTAAAGGAGAAAGCAAGCTTTCTGCAATCATTGTATCAAAATAAATGTTATTCAAAGTATAGTTATGTCTATTTAAAATCAAAGAATCATATTTTATATTTTGACCTATAAATTTTATATCTGATGTAAATATAGGATTAAAAAAATTCAACACTTTCTCAATATCAAGATTAATTGATTTCTCTGAGCATAAAACAGGAATATAAAATCCTGTATTTTCATTATATGAAATAGAAATCCCAACTATTTTTGCAATATTTGGATTTACATCTGATGTTTCTAAATCAAAAGATAATTCTTTTTTATTTTTAAGCTTTTCTACAAAGTTCTCTATTTCAGAGTAACCATTAATCAACTTATAGTTTTTATTAGATTGTTTTTCTTTTTGATCTTTTGATATTTCATCTTTTAATAAGAATTTATCTAGACTAAAAATATCCAAGTCATGCAATTTTTCAACTGTAGATTCAAACGACAAATCATCAACATTCATATCACAAAAATCAAAATCTATTTCTACATTAGTATCAATTGTAACAAGTTCTTTTGACATTAATGCACTTTCTTTATTTTCAACTAGCATATTTTTTACTCTTGGGTTTTCAACATTATCAATATTTGCATAAATATTATCAATTGATTTAAAAGTATTAATTAATTTTTCTGCTGTTTTAGCACCAACACCTTTAACTCCAGGTATATTATCAGATGTATCCCCCAAAAGAGCTAAATAATCAATAAATTCATTTTTACCTACACCCCATTTTTCAAAAACATCATTTTCTTTATATATTTTGGTTGGTTTAAAATTGTTTCCAGGACTATATAAAAAAGTATTTTGATCAATTAATTGCATTAAATCTTTATCTCCACTATACATATATGTATGAATATTTTTTTGAGAAGATTTTTTAGCTATAGTTCCAATGATATCATCAGCCTCATAACCATCTTTTTTATATAATTTTATATTTAAAGCATTTAAAATATCATATAGCAATGGTATCTGTTCTGCTAAGTCTTCAGGCATGGGCTTTCTATTGGCTTTGTATAAATCATATTTCAAATGACGGAATGTCTTAGCCTTTGTATCCAAAACAACTGATATATAATCAGGATTTTCTTCTTTTAACAATTTGATTAAAGAATTAATAAAACCATATATAGCTGAAGTATTTACCCCTGATGAAGAAATCAAAGGATTTTTAATTAAAGCATAATATGCTCTATATATTAGAGCCATACCATCAATTAAAAATAATTTTTTCTTACTCATAAATTACAGGTTCATTCTTTATCTTTCTTAAAAACAGGGATTTCTTTCATTTTATGTAAATTATGTTTTCTATGTTTATTATAGATTTCAAGAATTCTTGATGATTTTTGATTTAAATTTTCTGAATCATTATTCATTGCCCATTCAAGTTCATCATAAGTAACTCCAAGCTGATCTTCATCCACTCTTCCATCATCCCATAGTCCATCAGTTGGAGGGGCATTAATAATCTCTTTACTTACTCCTAACTTTTTTGCTAAATCATACACTTCTGATTTCATTAAATCAGCTATAGGGCTTATATCTACTCCACCATCGCCATATTTTGTAAAAAATCCAACTCCAAAATCCTCAACTTTATTTCCAGTACCTACGACGATTCCATTTGTACTACCTGCAATCAAATACAGCATTGTCATCCTAATTCTAGCTCTCGTATTAGCTAAAGATAATTTACTCTTATGTATTTCTTCTACCTTTGTTGAAAATGATTCATAAACATCTGTCAAATCTGTTGATATAATCTCAACATTATTAAATTTTTTTTTCAAAAAATTGCAATGATTCAAGCCTCTATTTGTTTCATCTATATTTTGATGAATTGGCATAATAAGCAATTTTGTTTCAGAACCCGTCATAGCACATAAAGTAGAAACAACAGCAGAATCTATTCCCCCAGAAACACCCACAATAAGAGTTTTTAAACCATTATCATTTAAATACCTTTGAATCCAATTTGAGATTTGGTTTTCTAGTGTCATAGTTAGGGATTTAATCTACTCATAGTTCGCGCAAATGGGACAGTTTCTCTGATATGAGTAAGTCCACAAATCCAAGCAACAACTCTTTCTAAACCCATTCCAAAACCAGAGTGAGGTACTGATCCGAATCTTCTTAAATCAAGAAACCATTCATAGTCATTTCTATTCAAACCTTCTTCTTCTATTCTAGATAATAATACATCAATATCTACTTCTCTTTCTGATCCACCAACAATTTCTCCATAACCTTCAGGAGCTAGAATATCCATACCTAAAACTACTTTTTCATTTTCTGGATCTCTTTTCATATAAAAAGCTTTAATTGCTGATGGAAAACCATATACTATTACGGGTTTATCATATTTACTAGATATAAATGTTTCTTCAGGTGAACCGAAATCATCTCCCCACTTTATATCAAATTTTCCTTCTTGTAACAAATCAATACATTCAGTATAACTTATTCTAGGAAATTGACCCTCGATTTTCTTTAAAACCTCTACATCTCTTTCTAATATTGACAGTTCATTTAATTTATTAGTTAAGACTTCATTAACAATATATATAAGTAATTTTTCAGCCCAAACCATATTTTCATTAATATCACAATAAGCAATTTCAGGCTCAACCATCCAAAACTCTGTCAAATGTCTTCTAGTCTTACTTTTTTCTGCCCTAAAACACGGGCCAAAATTATAATGTCTTCCAAATGCCATAGCACTCGCTTCTCCATATAATTGTCCTGTTTGACATAGGTAGGCTTTATTATCAAAATAGTCTGTTTCAAATAAAGTTGAAGTACCTTCTGCAGCATTTGGTGTGAATATTGGAGTATCTATAAGCGTAAAATCATTCATATCAAAAAAATCTCTAATAGCTTTAATGATTTGATGTCTTATTTTTAAAATAGCATGCTGCCTTTTAGACCTCAACCATAAATGTCTATGATTCATCAAAAAATCAGTGCCGTGCTCTTTTGGAGTAATAGGGTAATCATTACTGATTTGATGCACTTCAAAAGAATCAACAAAAATTTCATAACCTCCAACTGCCCTATCATTAGCTACAACTTCACCAATAATTGAAACAGAAGATTCTTGAGTGAATGTTTTAAACTTTTCAAAATCGTCCTCTCCAATATGACTTTTTTCAATTATACACTGTATAATGCCATAACCATCTCTCAACATCAGAAATCCAATTTTACCGCTTCTTCTAGAATTATATACCCAGCCATTAATTCTAACTTTATTTTTTTCATGTTTTTTTACATCTTTAACTGATACTATATCCATTTATATTCCTTTACTACCAAGTTGAAGTTAATTCATTAATTATTCGTTTTGAAACTTTATCAATTGCAATTCTCATTGCCCCCTCTTTAGGGGTCCCATATTCATCACTATCTTCAGAATCTATCAGACCATCCAAATCGTTATCAATTTGGTCAGCTCCAATATTTATACCAAGATTATAAGTTGACCACTCTGATATTGATTTATTAACTATATCTACATTGTTCACTAAATCATACCATTTTATTTGAACTTGAATCATAATTTTCCATTCATTAACAATTTCATATCCACTATCATTGTCAATAGTGAAAATATTTGGCTTGTCAGATATAGATTTAATTGTTATATCTAGTTTGCTATCTGCATTTTCATACTTAACAATATCTAATATATTTTCAAGTAGCATCATAGATGTAAACTTTTCATCTAATAGTGTTGATACCGTGTATTCTGAAGTATTATTTATAATCGGTGATATAACTACACTTTTAATATGAGCTGGTATAGAGCCTTTAAAAGAATAAAAACTACAATTTGAAAAAAAAGTAGTTACTAAAAGTAAAACATAAAATTTATACACTATACTCCTTAATTTTTCTATACAAAGTTCTTTCTGAAATATTCAAAGCCTGAGCTGTTTTTCTTCTATTGTTTTTGAATTTTTTAAGATATTTTTCAATCACTTCTTTTTCCAATTCATCCATTGTCATTTCTCCAACAGCTTCCTCTTTTAAACCAGATAAAGAAGCATCTTTTACATTAGTCAAGTGGTTCTCTTTATTATTTTGTATTTTTTCTTGAGTATTAGGTGATGGGAGAAACAACGCTGGATTTGCAGGGCTAATATCAGGCATTTCACCTCTACTTGTACTTAAAATCTGTTTTAATTCATTAACGTCTTGCCGTAAATATAACAACTGCTTTAGTATAAGCTCTCTTTCAAGCTTATCAGTATCACCATCTAGAGACATAGGTAAATTGACATTTTGACCCTCTAACTCTAAATTCAAATGTTTAACAACCATTTTATCTGTAATTCTTTCACCACTGTTCATTACAATTAGACTTTCAACTACATTTTTTAATTCTCTTATATTGCCTGGCCAATTATATTTTTTCATTTCAGCTATTGCTTCAGAAGAAAAACCTTTAAATGGAATATCATTCTTATTTGTAAACTCTAAGCCAAACCTTTCAATGTATAAATGTAAATCTCCTAAATGATCTATCAAAGATGGCACATTTACATTGATTGTTTTTAATCTAAAATATAAGTCCTGTCTAAAATTATTTTTTTGTACTTCCTTTAGTAAATTTCTATTTGTTGCAGCTATAATTCTAACATCAACTTTCTGCGTTTTAGATTCACCTACACGCATAAATTCACCACTTTCAATAACCCTTAACAACTTAGACTGAGTTTCTTTAGGTAATTCACCTATTTCATCTAAAAAAATTGTTCCCTTATGCGCAGATTCAAAATATCCAATTTTATTATCATTTGCACCAGTAAATGAGCCTTTTTTATGTCCAAAAAGTTCACTTTCTAAAATACCTGATGGTATTGCAGCACAATTAACTACAATCAATGATTCAAATTTCCTTTTACTATTTTTATGTATAGCTTTAGCTACCATTTCTTTTCCTGAGCCTGACTTACCTGTAACTAAAACAGAAATATCAGTTTTAGAAATCTGACCAATCAAAGTTAGGACTTCAATTATTTGGTCTGATTCTCCAACCATACCTACTGATTTTCTTATCTTTTCTAAATCAATCATAAGCATTCCTCTTCTTTTAAATATTTAAAAGCCTTTTTACCTATATCCTTCCTAAAATACTTATCATCAAAACTAATTTTATCAATTAACTCATATGCTTTAAATATTGATTTTTTTAAATCAGAATCAATGCCGACTACATTTATTACTCTACCTCCATTAGTTACAAAATCTTTATTTTCATATTTAGTTCCTGCATGAAATACAATATCATCTTTTAAACTAGACAATCCTGTTATTTTCATTCCTTTATGATAGGATTCAGGGTAGCCAGAAGCAGCAAGTACAACAGTTGTAGCATATTTATTTTTTAATTCTAATTTATAATTTTCAATCGTTCCATCAATAGATGATAAAATCATATCAAAAAAAGAACTATCAATCAATGGAATAAGGACTTGAGCCTCAGGATCTCCTAAACGAACATTGAATTCTATCACATAAGGCTCACCTTTATCAACCATAAGGCCAATGTATAAAAATCCTTTATATGGACTTCCCTCATCCCTCATTGCATTTAATATAGGTTGAATAATATCTAACTCTACCTTGTTTCGTAATTCTTCAGTGAACATGGGAGTTGGAGAATATGCACCCATACCTCCGGTATTTGGGCCTTTATCATTATCAAAAACTCTTTTATGATCTTGAGCAGAATTAATTATTTTGTAGTTCTCTCCATCACAAATAGCAAACACAGATAATTCTTCACCTTTCAAGCATTCTTCTACTGAAATTTTAGAAGATGCTTTGCCAAATTTTCTATTCGTGACCATATCATCGATTGCACTATGTAATTCAGTTTTATCATTACATATTATAACACCTTTACCAGCTGCAAGCCCATCAGCCTTTAAAACTAAAGGCAGTCCCAGCTTACCTTCAACTGATAAAATTTCTTCTTCTGTTTGACATTCAAAAAATGCAGGCTGAGGAATATTGTATTTTTCCATTATATTTCTTGCAAATAACTTACTTGTTTCTAATTGAGAAGCATATTGAGATGGACCAAATATCTTAATATCTTTTTTTATAAAGTAATCAACAACACCATTTTCCAAAGGTTGCTCAGGACCTACAATAATTAAATTTATATTTTCACTTAAAACAAAAGATAAAATATCATTATTATCACTTATATTTATGTCTACATTTTGTGCAATTAATCCCGTGCCTGCATTACCAGGGGCACAATATATTTTTTTAATTCTAGTATCTTTATAAATAGACCATGTAATTGCATGTTCTCGTCCACCAGAGCCAAGTATTAATACATTATACATCGCCATCTCCAGGTATGTTTTTTTTAATTTTCTCTAATTGATTTCTAAGCAAAGCTGCTTTTTCAAATTGCAATTCCTTAGCATAATTTAACATTTTTCTTTCAATTTCCTTTGCTTTGTCTTTTAATTCCAATGTATCTAAATCATCTAATTCCATTTTCTGTTCTAACTCAATAATTTCACCAATTTCTTTATCTGCAACTATTGTTGATGATTTAATTTCATCTAAGTTTTTTAAAATAGTTTTTGGAGTAATATTATTTTTATTATTGTAATCTATCTGGATTTTTCTTCTTTTTTCTGTTTCATCAATTAAATGTTTCATTGAAGCTGTTATTTTATCACCATATAAAATAACTTTCCCATTAACATTCCTTGCAGCCCTGCCTGCTACTTGCATCAAAGATGATTTTGACCTTAAAAATCCTTCTTTATCTGCATCTACAACAGCTACCAAAGATACTTCAGGTAAATCCAAACCTTCTCTTAACAGATTAATACCAATTAAAACATCAAAATGTTTTAATCTTAAACTCCTTAAAATTTTAACTCTCTCTATAGAATCAATATCACTATGCATATATTCACATTTTATACCCATTTTTTTTAAATAATCAGTCAAATCTTCTGATGATTTTTTAGTTAAAGTAGTTACCAATACTCGTTCATTTCTTTTTACTACTATCTTAATATTTTCAATCAAATTATCAATCTGGCCATTAGTTTTATGTAACTCAATAACAGGATCTAGCAAACCTGTTGGTCTAATAATTTGATTTACAATTTTATTTTCTGATAATAACGTTTCGTAATCTGCTGGAGTCGCAGATACATAAACAACTTGATTTATCTTTTCTTCAAATTCATCAAACTTCATTGGTCTATTATCTAAAGCTGATGGTAATCTAAAACCATGTTCAACTAGTGTGGTTTTTCTTGATCTATCTCCATTATACATAGCTCTAACTTGAGGTATAGATACATGGGACTCATCAATAATCATCAAATAATCATCAGGAAAAAAATCTAAAAGACAATAAGGTCTTTCGCCTTCTTCCCTTCCATCTAAATGTCTGGAGTAGTTTTCAATACCAGAACAGTACCCCAACTCCATCATCATTTCAATATCATATAAAGTTCTTTGTTCTAATCTTTGAGCTTCAAGCAATAGCCCATTATCTCTTAAATTTTTAAGCCTAGGAGCAAGTTCTTTCTTAATTCTTTCTATACCTTTATTTAAAGTTTCTCTTGTTGTAACAAAATTTTTGCAAGGATAAAATGTCATTTGGTCTATTTCTTTAATAATCTCTCCAGTCATAAGATTAAATATTGAAATTTTTTCTATTTCATCACCAAAAAATTCGACTCTCACAGGAAAATCATCGTATATAGGGAATATATCAACAACATCTCCCCTAACTCTAAAAACCCCAGCATCTAACACCATATCATTTCTAATGTAATGAATATCAATTAACGCCTTAAATAGCTCCTTGGGAGGAATTTCTTGATTTTTTTTTATTGTAGTTAATAAATCAGCATATTCTTTTGGAGAACCAACTCCATATATACAGCTCACACTTGCAACAACAATTACATCACGTCTTGACATAAGCGAAGTTGAGCACTTGATTCTAAGTTTATCAATTTCTGCATTAATCGATGAATCTTTTTCTATAAATGTATCAGTCACAGGCAAGTAAGCTTCAGGCTGATAGTAATCATAATAAGAAATAAAAAATTCCACCGTATTTTCAGGAAAAAGACTTTTAAATTCTGAATATAGTTGTGCAGCTAATGTTTTATTATGAGAAAGTATAAGTGTTGGACGTTGAACATTTTGAATAACGTTTGCTATAGTAAATGTCTTT
>MDSZ01218067.1_pt1 | contig 14203 bp, 12 predicted proteins | sample 811201 | NCBI WGS metagenome assembly MDSZ01 (sample SAMN05326647, study PRJNA326480) | marine metagenome | isolation source: seawater | place: Indian Ocean: North | collected 2010
CTTTAGTTTTTAATTATACTAACGTAGCAGGAAACAATAATATTCAAAATACAGGTAATGGTTCCAAAAATACAGGTAATTATCCTGCTATGATTCTTGAGAGGAATGCATTACTTGTAGGGGATGATCAGGATGGATTTTGTGCTTACGGTATAGGGGGACACTGTGCAGTATCAACTAAATATAATTATAATCGTTATTACACAGAATATCATTTATTATTAAACCGCAGTGGACAGTTATGGTTTAATTGTTTTAATGATAATGGTATAACATTTCGTTCAAACCATGCTGATAAAATGTCTATGGATAAAGATGGTAATTTTACTATAGGTACCCGTGAAAATGCCAATTTAACCGTGAATGGTAATATAAATGCAGATAGTTATGGTAATATAAATTCAACTGGTAATATTACCGCTAATGGACAAATGTATATATACGGTAGTAATTTACATTTAGATAATAGTGTTACGGGATCAACAGGTGGAATACATCTAATCATGAAACATAAAGATTATAATCGTTCCCAGCGTTATGCCAGAGCACTTCTCGTTCATCAAGATCACCCATATAATTTATATATGAATTATGGAAATGACTTTGATTTCGTGCAAATAAACAATACAGTATTTATTAATGGAAATCTCGGTATTGGGGATTCAAACCCTAGTGAAAAACTAACTGTTTCTGGTAATATTAAAATGAGTGGTAGTTTAATTGGTGGAGCAGCTCATTCAATAAGTATAACAGCACAAGGTAATAATAATAACGAAGGATTAATTTTAGAAAATGACTACAACGGCGACAGCAATTATAAGGCTAGCATAAATATTTTCCGTGGTGCTATTTATTTCAATCACAGTTCTTACAGCAATATTATGACGATAAAAAACGGTAGGGTCGGAATTAATGATACTTCTCCTAGTTATCCTTTAGAAGTACTTGGTTATGAGACAATAGCACAAAGCCAGCAGCATTATAGAATTGTTGACGCCAATGGGACTGGTTGGAACAACACAGCTGTACATGTTACTGGTAAATTTGAGAAGGATGTACTTTGCAGCAGACTTTTTGCATATAGTGATAAACGCATTAAAAAAAATATTACTGATATTAGTGACAGTGAAGCGTTAGATGTATTACGTTTATTAAAACCCAAAAAATATGAGTATATAGATGCAGTAAATAGTAAATATTCTCAAGCATACGGATATATAGCACAAGAAGTGAAAGAAGTTTTACCTGTTTCTGTATCTACTGTAGCCGATTATATACCAAATATTTATAAACTAGCAGATGTTTTATTCGTTGACAATCAATATATATTAAAATTTAATAATTATGATACATCAAATTTAGATTCCTCAATTTCTGATATTAGACTAATTGATATAAGTGGTAATAATCATCATATAAATATTCATTCAATAATTGATAATGATAGTGTTATGATTAAAGAAGATATTTCTAATGTAATATTATATGAGAATAAACAAATTTTTGTATATGGACAAAAAGTAGATGATTTTCATGTACTACATGATAATTATATTCATGTGTTAAATGTATCAGCAGTACAAGAATTAGACCGAGAAGTTATTAAATTAAAACAAGAGAATGAAATATTAAAACAAGAAAACAATGATTTAAAAGTTAAAACCGAGAATATTCAAACTGAACTCACAGAACTCAAAAATCTTCTTAAATCCAAGGGTATTATTGATTAAAAATGATAACTTTTAGACGAGTATATGTATTAAAACTATTAGAAAATGTAAATAACAATATTATATTTTTAAATTTATTAAATATAATATTTAATAAAACTTAAGCTAATAAATAATCAAATAAATATAAAATACTTATATATAATAAATGTCTGGAACACCAGCAGAACCACCAGATAAATTTTTTGTAATAGGCGATAAATCTGATACAGATAAAAGATTTTATATAAATGGAAGTTCAGGACACGTTGGTATTAATAAGATTCCTACTACTGATGATACTTTATGTGTAAATGGTAATGTTAAAAGTGATTCTTTAACTGTTAATGCAAGTGCTACTATAAAAGATCTTACAGTAACAGACACTGCTGGATTTAGTGATATTTCAAGCAATAACGCTACTATTGGAAATGGAACATTTGGATTTAGCGGAGATGACGATAATATGGGTATTCAACATAAGAATCTTTTGGTAGATGGTACTAAATATGCTATAAAACAAACCAATGGAGGAAAAACAAGTGTCAATTCTACTTCAAATATACTTTTTTGTAATAATAATACTACTAAAATGATTATTGAAAATACAGGAAATGTAGGTATTGGCACTGATTCTCCTAATTATACATTAGATGTATGCGGCAATATTTACGCAAATGAAAATATTAACGCTAATGGGTCTATATTTATACACGGTAGTAAATTACATTTAGACAATAGCATTAATGATCCATCTGGAGAAATAGCTATAGTTATGAAAGATAAAGATGCCACACATCACGCTAGAGCACTTCTAGTTGATAAAAATAATCCGAATATTTTACAAATTAATTACGAACAAGACTTTGGTAGTACAATAATAAATGGTAATGTTGGTATTAACACTAGTACCCCTTCTGAAAAACTTGAGGTTAATGGAAATGTTAGTATATTAGATAATAAATCGCTTATATTTAATGATAATAATAATACATCTTATAATATTAAATTGGATGATAATCAAGACTTAATATTTAAAAAAAATGACACCGAAAGAATGAAAATTAATCAAACTGGATTACTATTAACTTCACAAGGAAGTAATGCAAACAATAACGTTGAATTACAAACAACAAGTAATGGTAGAACTAATAAAATTATCTTTTCACACCGCAATAATGATACTGGTGAAGGTGAAAATTATATTGACTTTAAAGTCAATAATAATTCAAAAATGATAATAAAAGACAATGGTAATGTCGGGATTGGGACGACGAGCCCCGCGCATGAACTGGATGTGTTTGGAAATATAAATATAAGAGCTCCTGTATTTAGTGCCACTTCAGGCAACGATCAAGATTTAGGTAGTATAACTTTTAGAAATAATTTTCGTATTGGTCGGAATCAAGGGACAAGTGCAGCCATAAAATGTACTACAAAAAATGATTCATTTGATGATAATGGAAGTTTAGCTTTTTGTACTGGTAACGGTGCCAGTGATGCAACCGTTAAAATGATTGTCAATCAGGATGGTAAAGTCGGGATTGGGAATACGAGTCCCTCCTATAAGTTGCATGTGAAAGGGGACGCAATGATTGAGGATGGGTATACTTTATATTGTGGCAGTGGTAACCCAAACAATAGTAGTTATATGTCGAACGTCAAGCCAAAAGCTGCATTTAATGGCTATATTTATACCAAGGCAATTATAAATTATGATGAGACGGGCTCTGGACCAGCAGCAATTGTTTTTGGTACTGATAACGATTATGGAACAGATAAAACAGATAAAATTTCATTAATTACACTAGGTGCAACCAGATTATTTATTGAGGATAATGGGCATGTCGGCATCGGTACAACATCGCCTAGTGAACGTCTTACAATAAACGAAAATACTAACAATAATCCTTGTTTAGGTGTTCGAAATGGAAATTCTTCCAATGGCTATAATAGAGCTCAAATAGCCTTCGGGTATGATGGGACGAATCTTTATCAACATTTTATTCAAACGCGTCATAATGGTGGTGGTACTAGTGGTAACGCAATTGATTTCTATGTGTGCAACAAAACTCAATATAACAGCATCACAAGTGGCGTTACGCATACTATGAGTCTAAATGGCGGTAACGTCGGCATCGGTGTGACGAATCCCATTGGCAAATTACACATTGTAGAAAGTACAGGAACTGTACCCACAGCAAATAATGGAAACGTAGGAACAATTATTTTAGACCATGAAAATAACATGGGTGCAAGTAGTATTGTATTTAGATCTAAAAAAAATCGGGGCAGTGATTTTGGTTATATTAAATATCAAGACGATTATGCTAATAATACAAGTAAAGAGAGATCTTTACTCACAATTGGTACAGAGAATGATGGAGCCGGTGGTTATGTCGATAATATTTCGTTAATGCCTAAAGGATATGTCGGGATTAACACTACAACTCCCTCCTATCAGTTGGATGTGAATGGAGATATTAGGTCTAATCGAGATGTATATGTTGAACGGTATTTAAGGCTACATTCGAATTCTAATAGATTATATTATGATACATCAAATTATATAACAAATCAAGAGTTAAGTTATCTTGATGGGGTAACTTCAAATATACAATCACAAATCGATAATATACCTATACCTAGTGCGGCAATCACAACGGGGGCAAAGGGAACGATTAATAGAAACAAGGGGTCATGGAGAGAGTTGAATTGGAACCATACAGATGCAGTTTATGGTGAAATTTCAGGTGGTAACACTGTTTTTTCAATGATTAACACGTTTAATATGTCGGGTGTGAGCAGAGCCCCGTTTGTTTGGTTCCATGGTAGGATTAGAAAACAAAGCAACGGATACAAGGAGATCAAATCGTCTGCAGATTTTGATCACGCATATAACTTGAAGGTATGTAACTTGGATGAAGGCAAAATGGAGTTAGATACTTATTTTGTGGGAGATCTTTTTTGGACCAAAAGCTATACACAGTCAGATGACCGTATTAAACACAATGAAAAACATATCATAAATGCTATTGAAATAATTAGACAATTAAATCCAATTAAATATGATAAAACAAGAGTTGCTTATGATGCGGATTATCAAGGAGAATTACATTATCCTTCAATAAAAGAAGCAGGTTTTATAGCACAAGATGTATTAAAAATTCCTGAATTAGAATGTTTTGTTAAAAAAGACAATTTTCCAGTATTTAAACATAATGAAACACAACAAATATCAATACATGTATTAGATTACAATAGTATTTTTATTTATTCTGTAGCGGCATTACAGGAATTAGATGTAATAGTAGAAAAACAAAAAGATTCCATAGAAAATCAAAATAATGAAATACAATTATTAAAAAATGAAATAAAAGCTCAAAAAGAACAAATAGAAAACTTAAATATCCAAAGACAACAAGAAAAAGATGCTTTACAAGCAAGTCACGATAGTCTTCAAACTGAACTCACAGAACTAAAAAACCTTCTTAAATCCAAGGGTATTATTGATTAAAGATTTAGTAAAAAATAAAGAATTATAGAACATAATTAAAACTAATATTATGTGTTAATAACTTATAACATATAATATATATGAGTAGCAGTAGTTCAAGAATAGCTAATTTAAAACATGTAGCAAATAAAATTCATAATAAAGGTAAAGTTTCAAACAAGTTTAAGAAACCATTGGGTAATTTATCTGCATATGGCATACGAACGGATACGTTTTATTCGCAGCCTTTGGTAGAAGAATGCTGCAAAGAAAAAGAAGTAGAAATAGAATTACCTAAGAGTTATGGAAATTTAATTTTAAAAATCTCTCCAGCAACAGTAAATGATAAAGAAAAAAATGCAGATATAAGGTCAAGTTTAGGTATACAGGTGCCTGTATACGAGGATGATTCGGAAGAAAAAAAAAATGCAATTAAGACACCTTATACGAATTATACTTTATTGCATAATTTGATATTTAAAACAAAAAAAACAGATGTAAGAATCGTGGATTATAACCGTGAGTATGTAGCTTTGCCTCCGAATCAAATAGGTTGGGATGATAGTTTAATAGAGATAGCCCCGGGATATAGATATTATTATGCAATTTTATCAGCAATAGATACAGAGATTCCAAATGATAAGTACATACCATTAGTATATTTAAATGCGAGTCCTGGCAGCGATTTTACCTTGGTAGATCGTGTGCCGGTTAGAAACAATAAGAATTCCGACAACTATTTATACACAGAGATTCGCTTAAGATCAGACGATACTACGTTGGAAAAGAAGAGCAACCGAGACGATATTGTGATTGATATTCAATAAAATATATGTATTTTAAAAAGTAATGTAAAAAAAAAACACATTTTTGAAAGTTTTTTCTGAGAATATGGAAAAACCTTGAAATTTTACTTTGAAATGCCCAAAATACTTTTGAAAACTTGTTTTTTTTTTTCAAAAAGTGTGATTTGTCTAGAAAGATGTAGGTAAATTCCATAAATTTCAAAAAAAAGTATGTAGGGACTTTATGCTGTGCTGAAAAAAAGGCACCGGAGAGGCAAAAAAATTCAGTGATTTTTCAAGGTCTTAAGAATTTTCAATACTTACACAATACTTACAAAAAAGTATCAAAAAGTATCGACGTTTTTCGGTATGTTTTTTTGTAATGAAATATCGTAATAAAAAAAATAAATTTAAAATAAAAAATGAGAGCAAAATTGCGAATACTTACAAAATACTTACAAAAAGTATCAAAAAGTATCGTAGCATAAATGGTAATCATCAAAAAAATATAAATTTACATATAAATACAAATATGGTAATAAAATCGTGAATTTAAAAAAACCTTTTTTTTCGTTTTGCTTGATAAATGGTTTAAAAAAAAATAAGATTATATAATTATTTAGAGCGTTTATAATAATAAACATAAAAATTTCACTTTTTTATGTTCAAATGATTTAGAAGAAATATTTTATTATATATAGAATGAAAAAAAAAAAGAAAAGTCAATTAAAAAAGTGCGAATATTATTGTGAATCGTGTGTATACGGCACGAATCATCAAGGTAATTTCAAAAAACATTTATCATCAATAAAGCATAAGAGAGTATGTAATTTATTAGAAATTACACAAGAATTAAAAATAGAAGAAAAGGAAGAAGAGAAAAAATATGAGTGTAAATGTGGAAATGTATATAAGCATCGTCAAAGTTTACATAATCATGAACAGACGTGTAAGTATAAAGAAAAAAGCGAGGAGTTAGTGACAGAGGAGAATAAACCGTCATATGAGGATTTAATTAAGATAATTGGTGATTTAATCCCGAAGGTAGGAAATAACAATGTAACAAACAACAATATAAACATCCAGGTATTTTTGGATGAGAATTGCCAGGATGCGATGACGATTCAGAATTTTGCGAATAAGCTAACATTAACGATAAATGATCTATTGAAGAATCGCAAGATGTTAGGAAACGTAGGTAATATAGTAGTGGATAACTTAAAACCGATACCGTTATTGAAGCGACCAATTCACTGTACGGATGTATCAAATCGTACGTGGATGGTGCATGATGCGGAGGAGGGTTGGAAGGAGGATGATGGAAAGAAATTAATAAAGGAGACAAGTTGTGGAATAACAAAGAAATTTCAAAACTTGTGGGAAAGTGCGTATCCAGATTGGAAGAGTGATAGTGAGTTGCAGCAGCATTATACGTCATTAGTATTTGAAATAATGAATCCAGATTATAATGATGAGGATATAGAAAAAATATTAAAGGAATTAGGTCCAAAATGTAAGTTAACAGTGAAGCAGATAGAAGAATCTATGAAGGAGGGTTAATTTTATTGTGATTTAATGAGTTTTCGGTGTATATTGCGTAGCATAATATAAGTCCATAAAACGTTGAATAAAGAGATAAGAAACATACAAGAATAGGAAACGTAAATCTTAGTTAGGTCATTATTATAATAAGAAAAAAGAATATTAAAATTACGGTAATCCCAAATAGCTTTATTAAATTGATATCTAAATATAACAAAAATGATATAATTAAGATATTTAAATATGTATTTATGTTTTGAAGGTTTAAGATACATTTGTAAATTAGAAAAAACACTGGTAAAGAAGGTGGCGTAGCCTAATCTAACATAGTATATAGTATTAGGAATTTCAATATTAAATGTATTAGTATAAGGATTATTATGATATAAAAAGAAAAGCATAACGAGGTGATGAATATATTCAGGTAAGGTAGAGTCATATAGAAAGAAGCTTTTAAGAAGAGCCAAATTCCATATAGCATATCCTACAGGAGAATGTGGTGTATTAAGGAATAAACATAATATTCCAATAAGAGAAGAAGCAGTGATGGATCCAATATAGGTAATGTGTCTATAAATGTTTGAAACTTTTATATAGAAACTATAAATAGTCATTATAATAAACCAATAAAAAAAAATGGGTTTATGATAAAAAGTGGTCCCATGATTTATCATCATAAATGCGATTAATAAAGTTGCAGTGTTTGCAGCTATAATCAATATATCCAGCGGTAGGAGTGCATATAACAATCCATTCACTATTTGTAAGAAATTCGCCACATTTAAAGCACCATAAATGTGAGGATTGATATAATTTAGGAGAAAATATAGGATTAATAAAAGAGAAAATGTGCCTATAAATTTCGTGAGGTAGATTATTCATAATATAGTATTATAGATAATTTTTTCCGTGAAACCATAATGAGGTGCAGAAGTGAATACCGTAAATACCGGATTGTCTTAATTCTTCAATATATTTATAATTATAAGTGGCGTTAAGTGAAGGGGGGTGAAAAAGAGCACGTTTAGGAACAAATATATCTTGTTTATTTGGATAATCTTTCCACATTTTAGTTAAAAATTGTGGTCCAGTTTCACGAATAACGTCCCATTCAGACTGAAATCGTTTAGTTCTGTCGTGGGTGAATAAGGTGTCTAAAATAGTTTTCCAGAAAAGTTGTCTAGGTTCGGAAGCGATGATAGCATTAGCGACGGAGATAGGGTTACCGTGGTCGTCTTCTTTGTTGCATGGTATAACAATTTTATAATCGAATAAATCGTATGGTTTAAAGAAGTAGTAATCAAAATCGACCCAAATACCACCGAAAACGTACATAAGAATAAATTTAAACATATCAATTTTCATCATCATGCGAGGTAATTTATTGTATTCGTCTAAATATTCAGGGCAATGTGTTTTAATGACATTTAACATATCATTTTCATCGTATAACTTGTATTGAAAGTCGGGATGATGTTGAAAAACAGTTTTTTGGCATCTTTCGTATTCTTTTGGAAAAACAGAGTCAGGTTTTTGTTTAACATACACTTGATGGATAATTTTAGGAATCATTTAGATATAACTACGATAAATTATAATTTTTTCTAACGAAATATTATAATGAACGCTGTTCTAGATTTACATGGAGTATTGCTCCCGTGCATATTGTTTGCTTTAGTATCTTCTCCATTTGCTTATAAGACGGTAAATATGGTAGTAGGTAAGGTATTGAAGGTATCTGAATCAAATGGTTGCCCTACAATGGAGGGTCTAATTCTTCACACGATAGTATTTGGTGTATTACTACATTTTTCACAGAATATTTTATTGCTTTAAATGGTAAAAAAAGAATAAATTTTTAGATTACATTTGTAAATAGAAATGTAATTTAGAACGTATTTAAAAATAATTAATAATGATAATATAATGTGTGAGATAACAAGTAAAAAAGTGTTGGATTTTTATGGAAAGCATAATCATTTGGATATAAATATAATGAATGAAATGTTTGTGGATATATTGGAGAGAATGTATAGCTCAACGAGTGCGACAATGTCTCCGAACGATATGAGAAGTATATTAGAGGGAATAAGTGGTAAGCTAGATAATTTGGAGTTAAAGAATGATAGCTGGAGAGATTTATCAAAAAAAGAATTTGATGGATTAAAGAGGAATTACGATTATATAAATGCTTTTATGGATAAGAACAAAGATTTATATTTATCGGAGATGCGTAATTTACTGGAAAAAAAACAGGAATCATCTTTAGAAAGGATAAAGGAGGGAATGGTGTCATTGGTGGATCAACTATGTGCGAAGATATGCTTACAAATACCAAATGGAAACAGTGATATAAAGAGAGATATGGAAGCACATAGGAAAGTATTTGAATTAGAATCAAAAAAAATAATGGAAACAGTGCGAGATGTGAATGATTTTAGTAAAATCTCTCGGGAGTTGGATTTAAAATATGAAAAATTTCATGGAAAGATAAGCGAAAGTATGTTTGGTATGATAAATCAAACAAATGATAAGATGATGTCAAAAATGATGGAGCAAGGTCATTCGTTATCAAGTATGAGTGGTATTTTGAAAGAGCATATGGATAAGCAAAAGAATTCAACATTAAAAGGGAAGGAGAGCGAGATGAAACTGGAGGTATTATTGAATGTAATTTATCCAAATGGAAAGATAAATAACAATACAGGAGAGGCTCAGGCAGGGGATTACTTGTTGGAGCGTGAAGGGAAGGTATCTATATTATTTGAGAATAAAGATTATAAAACGAATGTGCCAGACGTAGAGATCAAAAAGTTTGTGCGTGATGTAGAGAATAAGAAGACGCATGGAATAATATTATCTCAGAGGAGCGGTATTCAGAACAAACAGGATTATCATATAGATATTCATATGGGTTATGTGTTAGTGTATGTGCATAACGTAGATTACGATGAAGCGAAGATAAGATTAGCAGTGCAGGTGATAGATCATCTGGTGCCTCAGCTATCAAAACTGAATGAAACCCAGGATTCAAGTATATCTTTAGATGTATTGGCGGAGATAAACAAAGAATATTTGTGTTTTATAGGTCAAAAGAAGCAGTTGATGGAGAATATGAAGAAGTTTTCAAAGGAAATGATGAAGCAAATAGAGGAAATAGAGATGCCAAAGTTGACGTGTTTGTTAAATAGTAAGTTCACGAACGTGGAACAACTGGAATTTAAGTGTGATATATGTGGAAAGTCAGGTTTTAAGAATCAGCGTGCGTTAGTGACGCACAAGAATTCGTGTAAAAAGAAGATGACGGCGGTGAATGAGATAATAGTAGTTAATGATGTGAATGTGTAGTGGATTTTCGGGTGCGTTTTTTCTTTTTTTTGGAATTATAATCTTTAATTTTATATATTTTATTACCAGTATTAGAAGGTAGATTAAAATACTTATAATAAGAATTACCGAGGTGTTTTTTAAGACAAGGTGCGATAATAGAGTGAATATGAGGAGGTATATTATTAGGGTGTCCGTTATAAAGAATAATACCGTGTTGTTTAATGGTTACGTTATCGATATTAGTAAATTTGATATGTAATTCAAGGTTATAGTCTTTGTCTAAGCATGTGATGAAAGGGAATTGTTTAGCGGTCATGAAGAATGAGCTAATAGCTTCATCAGGATTAAGTATTTCAGCGAGATGATAATTCCATTTTTCGTCAGGAAATTCGGTTTTATTAGTTTTAACAAAGAAAGTATTTTGAGGAATATGTTGAAATTGATTAAAATTCATTTCATTAGGAGAGTATTGCAGTAAATAGTTAAGAGGTTCAGGGGAACTATTGTATATATTGCGAGAAATGATTTGTTGAGGAATGAATTCATTAGAGTTAACCATCATAGGTTCTGTGAAATAAAAAGCAGGATCGCATATAAGTGCGTTATTTTCATCAGTTAAAATTGCTAAAGCAACGTGGCTAAGTGTTAAATATTGAGGATTTGAGTAGGATTTAGGTATAGAAGCAGGTATAAGGAAAGATTTAATACCGTGTTGTTTTAATTTGTTTTTTAAATACATAGAAAGTGCGACACAATTGCCACTTTTAGTATAATTTTGTGAATCGTAAGAGTTTTTTCCAAAAACGTATGGAAATGTAGAGAAAGGACATTCTTGAGAGGTTTCATATAGAAGTTGTTTAATAGTATCCGGGTTAATATATTGGTTATTTAGATGCGATTCGTTAATTTTTCTAAGTTTTAATTTGTTATACATATAAATAAAGGGTATATTAATTTTTATAAAAAAAAATTAATAATATATAATGGTTATAGAATTTGTTCCTATTATATTATGGAAAAATGATACAGGTTTGTATGATATAATTAAAAATGAGTTTAATATTGTTGATACTTTCTCTTTTACATTCGATGAAAATAATCAAAAAAAAAAAATAGAAGAATTATACTATCCTCACAAAATATCTATAAAAGATCCAAGAATTAAATCAAAAAATATTAAAATATTAGTATTAGAGATGAAAGATCCGATATATAAAATAAGTAGTCGTAGAGAGCACAAAAATAAACCACTTAACCAAACAATTATTAAATTTAAGGAAAAAACAAGAGAAAAATACAACTTTGATTTTTTTTATTCAGCCGATTTTCTTAATGAATCACAACATACATTCAAGGTTTTTGATATAAAAAAATATATAACAAGTGAATTATTTATTAATATAGACGATATACGATGTGTAATATGGTTAAATAAAATTGGTAGAAAATATTGTTTAAAAAAAATCGCAGAAGCACCTCATTATTTATATCTTAATGAAGAAAAAGAATATTATGAAAAATATGTCACTGAAATTGATAAAGCACACAGTTCAACAATGTACGATTCATTAATTACTTATATTAACTCCGATAAAAATAATGTTAATAATATTACCATTCCTGTAAGTTATCATACAGATATTAATAAGTATGTAATTATAGATGGAATCCATAGAACTTGTATTTTATTAAATAATAATATAAATTATATTAGATGTAAAGTAAAAAATGATAATCAATTTAGTCCAAAAAACAGATATGCTAATGAACAAGATTTTGAGATTGAAAAAAACAATTATTAAAAATTATCCCAATGTTTAATAAAAATAAAATTAATAATATATATATAATGAGAATAGCAATAGTGTATAGGGGTCACTTCAAAAGGGGGTCAAGAGACAATAGAGCAAATAAAAAAAGAAAAACAAATTGTTTTACTGGAGAGATTTTAGAAAATAATATTAAAAATCTCTCTACGAGTGGAAACCAAATAGATTATTATTATCATACATATTGTCATCCAGTGACTTTGCTGAGTAGCAACGAAGGTTTATTAAAAATATTTGAGAGTAAGGGTATAAAAATAAAGAAATACAGTTTAGGTCATGGTAATGGAATGGTGTATAAACCGATAGCGTATTCAGTATTAGAGTCATTAAAATTAATAGAGGAGGAGTATGATTTAATCATATGTTTAAGGTTTGATTTAATGTTTAAGAAAAAGATAGAATTTGTTAGAGATAAAGTAAATTTTGCTTTTAAAGATCTGGAAAGTCAATGGGAAAAGGATAGAAAGGTATCAGATTTATTTTTCAGTTTTCCAAGTAAGTATTTAAATATAATTAAAGAAAGCCTATCAAAGAATATGGAAAGAGGGGATAGTGGTGTGCATTATATATATAATGATATAGAAAAAGAAGTAGGAAAAGAAAATATAAATTTTATAACAGATGGATATCATACGAGTTGTACGGAATATGCGGAGAATCCTTTAGTAAAGATATTAAGATAATTATTTTATATAAATAAAGTAAAAATCTCTCGATATTTATATAAATATAAATGAAAAATTTTGGATATTGTATATGGTTGACTCCAGATAGTGAAGAAGATGAATGGTATAGCTATACGAATGGTTTTGAGCCACATATAACAATATTAAAGTATTTGAATGAAGAGGAAGCAAAAAAAAGGAAAGAATTAATAAATGATATAAATATGGAGATAACGTTAGTTGGAGAATTAATAGAATGTGTGGAGGAAGATTTCAATAGCTTATATTATAATGTAATCTCGAATAAAAAAGTAGAATGGTGGCCGGAAGATGCGCATGTATCTTTTAATTATAGTTATAAAAGTGTAAGTAAAAAAGAGCAAGATGAGATAAAAGAGAAAATAAAAAAAAGGACAACAAAATTTTCAAAAATAAAAGTAAAAAAATGCGATGGAGATTATAGTTTGTGGAATAAAATAATAAATTAGCAATAATCTCTCGAATAAAAAAAAAGTAAAGTATATATGTAAGTGTAAAGGGTATATGGTAAGGTAATGTGTAGGATAGTATAAAAAGTCTTGTATAAAAAATTGGAGAGATTTTGGGCGGAAAAATGTAAATTACATTTGTATTTACAAATGTAAAGTTCAAATTTATGTAATCTACATTTCTTCTTACAAATGTAAAGTTCATATAAAATAATTTAAAAAATATAAACTTCAGAGCAATTATGGTGCGAAAAATAATATTCCTGGTTAAAAAATTCCTTACCATAATTATGCTGTCAAAAAGCAGTCAAAAACCAAGCAATCACGAGAGCATTTATGGTGTCAAAAGTATCCAGTCC
>MDSZ01067022.1_pt1 | contig 14202 bp, 10 predicted proteins | sample 811201 | NCBI WGS metagenome assembly MDSZ01 (sample SAMN05326647, study PRJNA326480) | marine metagenome | isolation source: seawater | place: Indian Ocean: North | collected 2010
ATCACCACCATGCAGATGGACATCAAGGTCGCCGGCATCACGCAGGAGATCTTTGAAGTCGCGCTGCGTCAGGCGAAGGAAGGCCGCGCGCATATCCTGGGTGAGATGAGCAAGGCGCTGTCCTCGACCCGCACCGAATTGTCGGCGCATGCTCCGCGCATCGAAACGATCCAGATCGACAAGTCGAAGATTCGCGACGTCATCGGTACGGGCGGCAAGGTCATCCGCGAAATCGTCGCGGAAACCGGCGCGAAGGTCGATATTGACGATGAAGGCATCATCAAGATTTCCTCGTCCGATACCGCCCAGATCGAAGCCGCGAAAAAGTGGATTCTCGGCATCGTCGAGGAAGCGGAAGTCGGCAAGATCTACAGCGGCAAGGTCGTCAACATCGTTGACTTTGGCGCGTTCGTGAACTTCATGGGCGGCAAGGACGGTCTTGTCCACGTGTCCGAAATGAAGAATGAGCGCGTGGAAAAGCCGACCGACGTCGTGTCGGAAGGCCAGGAAGTGAAGGTCAAGGTTCTTGAAATTGACCCGCGCGGCAAGGTGCGCCTGTCCATGCGCGTCGTCGATCAGGAAACTGGCGAGGAACTGGAGGACACCCGTCCCGCCCGCGAACCGCGTGAACCGCGCGGCGACCGGGGGGAAGGCCGTGGCGACCGCAACCGTCGTGATCGCGGTGGCGACCGTGGCGGTCGTGGCGATCGTGGTCCCCGTCGCGACCGTGGCCCCCGTGGCGATGGCGGCGGCAAGGGCGACGATGACGGCTCCAGCGCCGGGCTGCCCGACTTCCTGACCCAGGACTGATAAGCCGACCCTGAAAAGGGGAGTAACTGAAGAAGGCGTCCGGTTTCGGACGCCTTTTTTGGTGGATGGGCCGGTTGACTGATTTCAATCAATGCGCTTCCGTAAGGACTTGGATATTGTGCCGACCAGCCAAACGGGGATCATCATGCAGCGGAGCAACGAGCGCTTTGTCGAACGCCTGCCGCTCGTGCTCAATCGGCCGGCTTATGCCTATCTGCTGACTTGCGTTTTTTGCGGCGCTGGACTGATGCTGCGCTTTGCCGCTGAACCATTGTTGCCGCAGGGTTATCCGTTCGTCACCTTCTTCCCGGCGGTCATCCTGTCCTCCTTCCTGTTCGGTGTTCGTCCGGGCATTTTTGGCGGCGTGATAGCTGGTTTCGCCTCATGGTATTTCTTCATCAATCCGATCCATAGCTTCACGCTCAACCCGGCGGTGGCAATGGCCATGTTGTTCTACATCGGCGTCGTCACGGTGGACATAATCCTCATCCACTTCATGCAACGCGCCAATTTCAATCTGGCGGTGGAGCGGGAGCGCAGCCGCGCACTCGCGGAAAATCGGGAGTTGCTGTTCCGCGAGCTTCAGCATCGCGTGTCCAACAATCTCCAGGTCGTCGCAGCGATGCTGTCGCTCCAGCGCCGGCATGTCGATCATGAGGTGGCCAGGCGCGCCTTGGACGACGCTTCGGCGCGACTGGCCCTGATCGGCAGGATCAGTCGCGCCCTCTACGATCCGTCGGGGCGTGGTCAGGACATTCGGGCTTTTCTTCTCACCTTGACCGCCGACATTCTGGATGCTTCCGGTCGCAACGATGTCAGGGCCGAGGTCTCCGCGCCGGAAGCTTTGATCCTGGCGTCCGACGTCACGGTTCCGCTGGCGCTCGTCGTTGCAGAATCGGTTAGCAACGCAATCGAACATGGCCTGCCCGATCGGCCTGGCACCATCCATATTACGCTGGAAAGTGATGAGGGCGAACTCACGCTGCGCGTCATGGATGATGGCAAGGGGGTGCCGCTGGGTTTCGACGCGAGCGCCGGCCAGTCGCTGGGTCTGCGCATCGCCAATGCGTTGGCGATGCAGCTTGGTGGTCGCTTTGCCATCCATCCCCGCGCCACTGGCGGCACCATCGCGCGGCTGGACCTTCCACTGGCTGCGACCTGTTGAATTAGGCGCAGCATTCTGGCGCTTGGCGGCGGCGCGTCGCTCGGCTATGACCCGCCCCATGCTGACGAAAACCCTGACGCGCATCGGCGCGGCCACCGCTCTGGTCCTGATCGCCTCGCCCGTCCTGACCGGCTGTTCGACATCGAAGAACAAGGCGGACACGCTGTATGTCGCTCGCGACGTTTCGACCCTGTATAACAGCGGCAAGGATCGCCTTGATCGCGGCCAATACAAGCTGGCGGCCGCGCTTTTCGATGAGGTCGAGCGTCAGCATCCTTATTCGCCATGGGCGCGCCGCGCACAGCTCATGTCGGCGTTCAGCTATTATATGAACCGGGATTATGCCGAATCCATTTCGGCGGCCCAGCGCTTCCTGTCGATTCATACCGGCAACAAGGATGCGCCCTATGCCTATTATCTGATAGCGATCTGCTATTATGAGCAGATTGCCGACGTCACGCGCGACCAGAAGATCACGCAGCAGGCGCTCGATTCGCTCGGTGAACTGATCCGTCGCTATCCCCAGACCCGTTATGCGGCCGATGCGCGGCTGAAGGTCGATCTGGTCAACGACCATCTGGCCGGCAAGGAAATGGAGGTCGGTCGCTTTTACCAACGGCGCGGCCAGTGGCTTGCCGCGACGCTGCGGTTCCGCACGGTCATCGATAAATATCAGACCACGACCCATACGCCCGAAGCGCTGGAGCGCCTGGTCGAATCCTATCTGTCGCTCGGCATCCCGACCGAAGCGCAGAAGGCCGCCGCCGTCCTCGGCCGCAATTATCCCGGCACCAAATGGTATGAGCGCAGCTACAAGCTGATGCAGGAACATGGCGGCGCGGCCTGAGCCGCAGCTTTCCCTGTTCCCCTTTTGTGCATTGACGGGTAGGACCACGTCATGCTGACGAGCCTCGCGATCCGCAATGTCGTGCTGATCGAGGCGCTGGACCTGGAGTTTGGCGCTGGCCTCAGTGTGCTGACTGGCGAGACGGGCGCGGGCAAGTCGATCCTGCTCGACTCGCTTGGCCTGGCGCTTGGCGCGCGCGCCGACACCGGACTGGTGCGCGCGGGCGAGCAGCAGGCAAGCGTCATCGCGGCCTTCAACCCGCCCGCGCCCGATCATCCGGCCGCCGCTCTATTGGCTGACAATGGCATAGATATGGAGCCAGGCGAGCCCTTGCTTATTCGCCGCATGGTGAAGGCCGATGGTGGCAGCCGCGCATTTATCAATGATCAGCCATGTTCGGCCGCTCTGTTACGCGAATTGGGCGGCTCGTTGGTGGAAATCCATGGGCAGCATGACGATCGGGGACTGCTCAATCCTCGCGGGCATCGCGCCATGCTCGATACGTATGGTCGATGCGATACAGCTGCTGTGGCGAAGGCGCATGCCGATTGGCGCGTCGCTGCCAATGCGTTGAGCCAAGCGCGTGAAACGGTGGCGACCGCCGCGCGGGATCGCGACTATCTCACCCACGCCGTTGAGGAACTGCGCACCTTCGCCCCGCAAGCTGGCGAAGAGGCGACTTTGGCCGAAGAGCGCGCCGCCATGCAGAAGGGCGCGCGCCTGACCGATGATCTCGTTACGATCAGCGAATGCCTGACCGGGTCGGACGGCGGCCTCGCCTTATTGCGGCAGGCTGCACGTCGGCTGGATCGGATCGCCGGGGAAGAACCGCTGCTCGCCGCCGTGCTTGAATCCCTCGACCGCGCCGTGGTCGAGGCCGGGGAGGCGGAGGATCGGCTGGCCGAGGCCGCCGAGGCGTTGAGTTTCGATCCCGCGCGTCTCGACTCCATTGAAACCCGTCTGTTCGACCTGCGCGGTCTTGCGCGCAAACATCAGGTTGCGCCAGACGATCTCGCAGCGCTGGGCGACGACATGGCAGCAAGGCTTGTCGCGATCGAGGGTGGGGAGGAGCATATCGCCGCGCTGGAACAGGATGTGGCGCGAAAAGCCGATCTTTATCGCGTCGCGGCGCAGGCGCTGTCTGCGGAGCGCCAGCTGGCTGCCGGTCGGCTGGATGCGGCGGTCGCGGGGGGGCTGGCCCCGCTCAAGCTTGACGCCGCCCGCTTCCGCACTGTCGTTGCCCAACTAGACGAGGGCCAATGGAGCGCACAGGGCATGGACCGGGTGGAGTTTGAAATCTCGACCAATCCCGGCGCGCCCTTCGCGCCACTTGCCAAAATCGCGTCAGGCGGCGAATTGTCGCGCTTCATCCTCGCCTTGAAGGTCGCGCTGGCGGAGCGGGGTGGGGCGGACACGCTGATCTTCGACGAGATCGACCGGGGTGTGGGCGGTGCGGTCGCCGACGCGATCGGTGAGCGGCTCAGCCGCCTCGCGCAGAGTAACCAGATCCTTGTTGTCACCCACAGCCCTCAGGTCGCGGCGCGCGGCGCTGGCCATATGCTGATCGCCAAGTCGTCCGATGGCACCGTCACACGCACGGGGGTCCACGCCCTGGACGATGCAGAGCGCCGCGAAGAAATCGCGCGCATGTTGTCGGGAGCGGAAATTACGGCGGAAGCAAGGGCGCAGGCGGAGCGATTGCTGGAACGCGCCTAGATCATTTCGATGGAAACAGTGGGGCGCGTCCCTGTCAAGACCGCATGGCGTCAGCGCCTTTTCCAGATTGGTTGCATGGGCTTTCCATCGCTTCGTTAACCCTCGCAATCCTGTGCGTGGTGGTCATCCTGGTTGATACCATGCGGCGACCGCAGAAAATGGCCATCGTGAATTGGGTGTGGCGACTGACTGCGCTGTTCGGCAGCGTAATCTGGCTTTCCTTCTACCAGAAGCCGGCTCGGCGGGCAGGTGATGTGCAACGCGATACCCTATCGCGGTGGCCTGTCCAATCCGGTATCAACGAGAAGATGTAGGGCAGTGCCGCCGCGTGCTTCCGTGCGCGCTCGACAAGCGCTAAGGCAGCCCGATGACTGATCCAGCGATGCTGACCGAAGCCGAAGCGGCCAACCGCCTGATGCGCCTCGCCAAGGAAGTGGCGAAGCATAACCGCCTTTATCACGATCAGGACGCGCCGGAGATCAGCGACGCGGACTATGATGCGCTGATCCGCGAGAATAACGCGCTCGAAGCCGCCTTCCCGCATTTGATCCGCGCGGACTCGCCCAATGCGCAGGTGGGCGCGGCCTCGACGACGGCGCTCAAGAAAGTCCCTCATGCCGTTCGCATGATGAGCCTCGACAATGGCTTTTCGGACGCGGATATCGCTGATTTCCTCGCGCGCGTTCGCCGCTTCCTCGCGCTGCCAGACGATGCGCCCGTTGCCCTCACTGCCGAGCCGAAGATTGACGGCCTGTCCTGTTCGCTGCGTTATGAAAAAGGCGAACTGGTCCTTGCCGCCACGCGCGGGGACGGCACGACCGGCGAAGACGTTACCGCCAATGTCCACACGATTGCTGATATTCCCCAGCGTCTGACCGGCGAAGCCATCCCCGACCTGTTCGAGATACGCGGCGAGGTTTATATGGCCAAGGGCGATTTCGTGGCACTCAACGCCCGGCTGCTTGCCGAAGCGGAAAACCCTGAAAAAGCCCGCCAGTTCGCCAACCCGCGCAACGCCGCCGCCGGATCGCTGCGGCAGAAGGACGCCACTGTCACCGCCAGCCGTCCGCTGCGCTTCCTAGCCCATGGCTGGGGTGCCCACAGCGCGCTGCCCGCCGATACGCAACTGGGCGTCATGCAGGCAATCGCGGGCTGGGGCCTGCCCGTGTCCGACATGCTGGCCTGCGTCGACAGTCTCGATGCCCTTATCGCCCACTACCGCACCATAGAGGCCGGGCGCGCCGATCTGCCCTTCGACATTGATGGCGTGGTCTACAAAGTCGACCGGCTCGACTGGCAGCAGCGGCTGGGCTTCGTCGCAAAGGCGCCGCGTTGGGCCATCGCCCACAAATTCCCCGCAGAACGCGCGCAGACCACGCTGGAAGCCATCGACATCCAGGTCGGCCGGACGGGCAAGCTCACCCCCGTTGGCCGGCTCACGCCCGTGACCGTCGGCGGCGTCGTCGTCTCCAATGTCACCCTGCACAATGCCGACGAGATTGCGCGCCTTGGTGTCCGACCCGGCGACCGAATCATTGTCCAGCGCGCCGGCGATGTCATCCCCCAGGTCGTCGACAATCTCACCCGTGATGAGGCGCGCGAACCCTTCCCCTTTCCGACCCATTGCCCCGTCTGCGGCTCCGAAGCTGTGCGGGAAGAAGGGGAGGTTGATGTTCGCTGCACCGGCGGTCTGATCTGCCCGGCACAGCGGTTCGAGCGTCTGCGCCACTTCGTCAGCCGCGCCGCTCTCGATATTGAAGGCCTGGGCGAAAAGACGATTCAGGAGTTTCTCGATCTTGGCTGGATCGCAGAACCGGCCGACATCTTCCGCCTTAAAAAACATCGCGCCGATCTGCTCGGTCGCGAAGGCTGGAAGGAAAAGTCGGTCGATAATTTGCTCATGGCGATTGAGGCCAAGCGCCAGCCAGATGCAGCGCGCCTGCTCTTTGGCCTGGGCATCCGCCATGTCGGCGCGGTGACGGCGCGCGACCTGTTGAAACGCTACATCACATTGCCGACCATCCGTGCGCTTGCGCAGGATGTCATGCTTTTACGCGATCAGGAACATGAAACGCAGGCCAAGATGGACAAGGCGATCGCCGAGCATATTGGCGTTGAAAATGTCGGCGCGGCCGTTGGGCATGCGCTCGCAGATTTCTTCCACGAACCCCATAATGTCGATGCGTGGGACGATCTCCTCTCGGAAGTTTCGCCGCCGCCCTATGTAGTGGAAACGACCGCCAGCGCCGTGACCGGCAAGACCGTGGTCTTCACCGGCAAGCTGGAAACCATGAGCCGTGACGAGGCCAAAGCGCAGGCCGAGCGGCTGGGCGCGAAGGCTGCGGGGTCGGTCAGCGCCAAGACAGATTTGGTGGTGGCGGGGCCTGGGGCGGGGACCAAGCTCAAACAGGCGACGGCGCTCGGCATCGAAGTCATTACCGAACAGGCATGGGCGGACATCGTCAAGGCAGCGGGATAGGGCCGGTTTCGACGAATGTTTCGGCTCTTTTTCGCGAGGAGACGCAGGGTCTTTTGCGCGGCCTGTGGCCGCTGCCTCTGCTCCATAGCCATTAGCGATTTTCAGGAGAAGCGTCGCGTTCTCTGCGCCTTTGCACGCACCAAAAACTGCGGTGAGCGAACTTCCCCGGCCATCCTGCGCGTCTCGGCCTCTCTCGCGTGAACCAAAAGGCGCGAAATGCCGGTCGGCCTCAGAACACAGGCATATTCGCCGGATCATTGGCGTCGTCGTCTGGTCCCGGAATTGGACTGACCGGGGAATGGATGCCGCATTCCACCTTGTCCCAGCCACGCCAGCGCCCGGCGCGCGGGTCTTCGCCGGGCAGCACCTTGGACGTGCAGGGCTCGCAGCCGATTGACAGATAGCCCTGCGCCTCCAGCGGATGCCGCGGCAGATCGTGCTCGGCGAAATAGGCTTCCAGATCGGTCTTGGTCCAGTCGCCCAGCGGATTGATCTTCAATCGGCCGTCCTCCACCTCGAACCGGGGAAGGTTCTGACGGGTCACGGACTGGAACGCCTTGCGGCCCGAAATCCAGGCGTCCAGGCCATCCTTGGCGCGCTTCATAGGCTCGACCTTGCGAATCTCGCAGCACCCATCGGGGTCATAGGACCAGCGCAAGCCCGTTGCGTCCTTGCTGGCAATGGCATCGGGAAGGGGCGTCACGGTGCGGCTGTCGGTAAATCCCAGCCGCTTAATGAGTGTGTCTCTATAATTCAGCGTTTCCGCGAACATTTTGAGCGTGTCGACGAAGATTACCGGCACGGTCCGGTCCGCCCTGGCCACAAGATCAAGCAGCACGGCGCTTTCCGTGCCAAAAGAGGAGACGACCGCGACGTTGCCGGCCAGGCCCTCGGCGAACACGGTCTTGAGCATCGTCAACGTGTCGATGCCTTCAAACCGCGCGTTGAGCGCGTCGGCATCGCCCTGCGTGAAGGCAGGGCGCGCGTCGATGATGTCGATTTTGCGGACAGGTTCAGCCATCTATGTTCTCCGGATGCCGCTTCGCCCAGATGGGCGCACGGCCATCGACCGATTTTTGGTAGACATCGGCGTAGCGCGTAAGCGCACGTTCGACCGCTTCGTCGTCCAGCGGCTTGGCAGGGTGGAAACTATCAAAGCCGCAACGGCGCATGGCGACGATCTGATCGACCAGAACATCGCCTACCGCGCGTAATTCCCCCGCATAGCCTGCTTCGCGCAGGATGCGGGCGGCCGAGTAGCCGCGCCCGTCGCCAAAAGCGGGAAAGTTCACTTCGACCAGCGAGAGCCTGTCGAGATGCGGCAGCAATTCGCGCGCATCCTCGCCCGCCTCGATCCGCACCGCGGTGGAGTTGGACTGGCCGGTGAAGGCTTCGACCGTAACGGTCGGTTCCTGCGTGGCGTCATCCTCACGGAAGGACAGGAATTCAACCATAGATCGCCTCCTTGAAGGGCTTCATGCCGATGCGGCGATAGGTGTCCAGGAAGCGCTCGTCGCCCTCGCGCTGGGCCAGATAGATGTCCGTCACCTTCTCGATTGCATCGACGACGCCATCTTCGGAAAAACCGGGGCCGGTGATCTGCCCCAGCGAAGCATCGTCCGCGCCCGATCCCCCCAACAGAAGCTGGAAATTCTCGACGCCTTTCCGATCGACGCCCAAAATGCCGATATGGCCGGCATGATGATGGCCGCAGGCATTGATGCAGCCTGAAATTTTGAGCTTCAATTCGCCCAATTGCGCCTGCCGGTCGGCGTCGGCGAAACGCTGTGCGATTTTCTGTGCCAGCGGGATCGACCGCGCATTGGCGAGCGCGCAATAATCCAGGCCAGGGCAGGCGATGATGTCGGTGATAAGGTCAAGATTGGCCTCGGCGAGGCCGGCCTCATCCAACTTCTGCCAGACGGCGTACAGGTCCGACTTTTTCACGTGCGGCAGAACCAGGTTCTGCGCATGCGTCACCCGGATTTCGTCCAGGCTATATTGCTCGGCCAGCGACGCGACCAGTTCGATCTGCTCGGCCGAAGCGTCGCCGGGGATGCCGGTCAGCGGCTTCAGGCTGATATTGACGATGGCATAGCCAGCCGCCTTATGTGTGGCGACTTGCCGGTCGACCCACAGGGCAAAGGCGGGGTCATTACGGTCAATATCCCCGCTAAGCCCGGTTTCATAGGCTGGCGGTGCGAAAAAGGCGCGGATGCGGTCCAGTTCCTCGACCGGCGGGTTGAGGCCGAGCGTGCGCATATGCGCAAATTCTTCCTCGACCTGCCGCTGATATTCCTCGACGCCCAGTTCGTGGACCAGGATCTTGATCCGGGCCTTGTACTTGTTGTCGCGGCGGCCGTAGCGATTATAGACGCGCAGACACGCTTCCAGGTAGGAGACAATCTCGTCTTCGGGCACGAAATCGCGGATCAGAGGAGCAACCATCGGGGTGCGCCCCATGCCGCCCCCGGCATAGACTTCCGCGCCAATCGCGCCGTCGCGCTCCACCAGCTTCAGCCCGATGTCGTGCAGCCGCATCGCCGCGCGATCTTCGTCAGACGCAATCACCGCGATCTTGAACTTGCGCGGCAGATAGGTGAATTCGGGGTGAAAGCTTGACCATTGGCGTAGCAGTTCGGCCCAGGGGCGGGGGTCCGCCACTTCGTCTGCGGAAACGCCCGCATATTGGTCGGACGAGATGTTGCGGATGCAATTGCCGCTGGTCTGGATCGCGTGCATTTCGACGGTCGCCAACTCAGCGAGAATGTCGGGTGCGTCGGCCAGTTTGATCCAGTTATATTGCAGGTTCTGGCGCGTCGTGAAGTGGCCATAACCGCGGTCATATTTCTGCGCGATCTCACCCAGCTTGCGCATCTGCCTGGCCGACAGCGTGCCATAGGGAATGGCGACGCGCAGCATATAGGCGTGCAATTGCAGATAAAGGCCGTTCATCAGCCGCAGCGGCTTGAACTGATCCTCAGTTAACGCCCCGGTCAGGCGGCGCTGCACCTGATCGCGAAATTCCTCGACGCGGGCGTCCACCATGGACTGGTCATAGCTGTCATAACGATACATGGTTCAGATCACCCAATTGCCGGCATCGGCATCGTTCGGTTTCAGGGTCAGGTCGGGGCGCACCGTGGGGCCGAGCGCGCGAATGCGGTCCTTGATATGCGCGGGGCGAACGCCCTCGTCGGTTATGGTGGCGTCGATCACGTAGGCGCCCACGACGCGCAAGGCCGCTTCCTCGGTCCGCGCAAGGTCGTCGCCGGTCTGCCCTACGTCGATGCTGTCGCCCACCTGGCGCGACCAGCCGTCGCCCGCCCACCAGATGACGTCGCCACTCACCAGGTCATTGCCCGTCAATATCTTCATTCTACCCTTTTCCCGCCGGTGGCCCGACCTTCTTGAGTGTTTGCCAGCGCACGGCAGGCGTCGAGCATATCATGCGCCAGTGCGTGTGCCGCCACTTCGCCCACCACGATCAGCGCCGGGCTGATAATTTTTTCGCGCACCACCATGTCGCCCAGATCGGCAAGCAATGTCCGCAGCGTCCGCATCTCGGGCCGGGTTCCGTTTTCCAGAACCGCTACTGGCAGCGCGGGCGAAACGCCGTCCGCGATCAATTTGTCGGCAATATCGGTCGCGGTCGCCACGCCCATATAGATGACGAGCGTACGCCCGATTCCCGCCAGGCCCGACCAGTCCTGATCCGACATGCCCTTGCACTGGCCAGCGACAAAGGTCACGGCGCTGGACGCGGCGCGATGGGTAAGGGGAAGCTGCGCCTGCGCCGCGCTGCCGATGGCTGCGCTGATGCCCGGAACCACCTCGACCGGCACGCCTGCCGTGCGGCAGGCATCGACTTCCTCGCCGCCCCGACCGAAGATGAAAGGATCGCCACCCTTCAACCGCACGATCTTGCGCCCTTCGCGCGCCAGATCGATCAGCAAGACATTGATCGCATCCTGCGGCATGGAATGGCGGCTGCGTTGCTTGGCGACCGAAATAAGCTCTGCGTCCGGCGAAGCCAGCGCCAGGATAGCGTCCGACACCAGACCGTCATGCACGATGACGTCGGCCTCGCCGATCAGGCGTGCGGCCTTGATCGTCAGCAAGTCCGGATCGCCCGGACCTGCGCCGACCAAAAAGACGGTGGCAGGGATAATGTCATCCATGCCATTGCAGATGGCCAATGCCCCGTCGCAGTTCAATTCAGAATGGATATGCGGGGGATTAGGAAATGTTTTTGCGCCGATGCCGGCTTCATTCGCCCATCGCGCTGACGTCTATGTCCTTAAGGCCAACGCCAATGGAGGCGCGTGGCTTCTCCAGCTCCGCCGAAACGACGGGATAGGCACAATAGTCCGCGGCATAATAGGCGCCTGGCCGATGGTTGCCCGAAATGCCGATGCCCCCGAACGGCGCATTGGATGCTGCGCCGTTGGTGGGACGGTTCCAGTGAATGACGCCGGCGCGGACATTGGACCAGAATTGATTATATTGTTCCGGTGATCCGCCGACGAGCGAAGCCGCCAGCCCATAGCGGCTGTTATTGGCCTCCGCGATCGCCTCGCCGAAATCGCTCACCCGGATCACCTGCAACAAGGGTCCGAACAGCTCGACATCGGGCCGTTCCTTCATATTCGTCACATCGATGATTGCTGGACTGAGGAAGGGGAGGCCGGGCCGTGTGCGCACCATATGCTTGATCGGGCGCCCGCCATTGCTCATCAGCCACAAAAAGCTTTCGGTCAGACCGTCCGCGACCTGATTGTCGATGACCGGACCCATATAGGGCGTCGGCGTCGCATGGGGCTGATCGACGATCAAGCGATCGGCCAGTTTCTTGACTTCGGCAATCAGCGTGTCGGCGATGTTGTCCCGTACGATCAGGCGACTGGCAGCGGTGCATCTTTGCCCGCTCGTCAGGAAAGCGGATTGCACCACGATGGCGGCGGCGGCCGGAATTTCTGGCGTATCCCATACCAGGATGGGATTGTTGCCGCCCATTTCCAGTGCCAGGATCTTCGACGGCTGCGCCGCGAACTGGCGATTGATCGCAATACCGGTTTGCGCAGACCCGGTGAATAATATGCCGCCGACATCCGCGTGGGAAGCCAGTGCCTTCCCTATGTCGGGGCCACCCTGCAACAATCGCATCGCGCCTGTTGGAATTCCCGCTTCGTGCAGCAACCGCACCAGCATTTCACCAACGGCCGGGGTCCGGTCAGAGGGTTTGAACACGACGGCATTGCCCGCGAGCAGCGCAGGGATGATATGTGCGCCCGGTAGTTGCGCGGGGGCATTGTAAGGTCCCAACACCGCCATGACGCCATGGGGTTTGTGCCGGACGGACTGGCGTGCGCCCATATTGGCTTCCAGCCGACGTTGACCCGTGCGTTCCGAATAAGCGGCGACGCTGATATCGACCTTGCCCATCAACGCCGCTACTTCGTCGCGCGCCTCCCAAAGCGGCTTTCCTGTTTCTCGCGCGATCAGATCGGCCAGCGCTTCGTCTTCGCGCCGAACGACATTGACGAAGCGGCGCAGCGTTTCGATGCGATAGGCGATGGGCTGCGCCGCCCATCGCGGCCAGCTCGCGCGCGCAGCGGCGACTTCCGCTTCGACATCGCCCGGCTCCCCCTGCCAAAGCAGGGTACCCGTGGCGGGTTCGTGGGATGTAAGCGACGCGACCATTTGGATAACGCTATGCGGGAAATTGGTTAACGAAATGAGAGGGTGTCGGGATCATGCCACTGACCCGCTGCCATGGGCCGCGCCCATGCGACGGATCGCAGCGACCTTGGCATAGAGCGGTTCCCAATCATCATGCCGGTCGATGGCGCTCCAGATCGCCTCGACCTCTTCGATGTGCATCGAACACGGTTCTGCATCCTGCCAGTAATCATGCATTCGAGCATCAGGCTCCGGCTCGCACGCCCCGATGCTCTCCCGGAATGGCGCCCATGCCGCATCTGCATAGACAGCAGGTGCGAGCGCGCCGCCGCCGCGCCAGTCATGAAAGAACCGGTCGATAGGCGTGCCGGTTTGCGTCATGCCGCGTACGGCCGCCTCGATCATCGAACCGGACTGCGCATTTTCCTGAACGCCAAGCCGCCAGCAGAAACGCCGCTGCACGGCAGCGCCATACAGGTCTGGAAAGCGTTCCAGTTGCGCTATGAGCGGCTCTGCCGGCGTGATCACCCGAAGCGACACGGCCATTTGTGCCACGTCCCAATGGATAGCCTCGGCCTGCCGACCGAAGGCGTAAAGGCCGCCATGGTCGAAATAGGCGGCGGTGAAGGCGGGCTCCCATAATGGCGTGAAACGCCAGGGACCATAGTCGAAACTCTCGCCTGTGACGTTGATATTGTCGCTGTTGAGCACGCCGTGGACGAAGCCCGCCACCATATAGCTTGCAGCCAGATCGGCGGTGCGCTCAACCACAAGGCCGAGCAATTGGGCCGCAGGATCATCGCCAGGCATCTCCTCGTATAGATGCCTCAGCGCATAATCGGTCAATCGCTCCAGCAGCGCCGCGTCTTCCAGAAATGCCGCCCTCTGGAATGTGCCGATGCGGATATGGGAATGGCTCAGGCGAACCATGGCGGCGCCCCGTGTCGGGGACGGCTCGTCATTGCGCTCCAGCGCTTCGCCCGTCTCGATAATGGAGAGCGTGCGCGACGTATTGACGCCCAGGGCCTCCAGCATTTCCGTCGCCAGAATCTCGCGCACGCCGCCCTTCAGCGTCAGCCGCCCGTCGCCAAACCGGCTATGGGGGGTTTGTCCCGATCCCTTGGTGCCAAGGTCCATCAGGCGGCCTTGCCGGTCGCGCAACTGGGCAAACAGGAACCCGCGGCCATCACCGATGTCGGGATTGTAATGGCGGAACTGGTGGCCGTGATAGCGCAGCGCCAGCGGCCGGGGCAGGCTGCCTGCCAGCGGCGCAAAGCGGCCGAAATGAGCGATCCAGGCATCATCAGTCAGCCCATCGAGCCCAACATCAGCCGCAGCACGGTCATTGCGATAGCGCAGGATCGTCTGTGGGAAATCGGCGGCGGCCACTGGATCGGCGATGTCGGGCATCAACGCGTCGATTTCGGTCGCGGGACGATAATTGGCGGCTTGCAGCGTCAGGCTCATGCGGCGAAATGGGGGTGTCAGGGCGGAAGGATCAAG
>MDSZ01234708.1_pt1 | contig 14202 bp, 8 predicted proteins | sample 811201 | NCBI WGS metagenome assembly MDSZ01 (sample SAMN05326647, study PRJNA326480) | marine metagenome | isolation source: seawater | place: Indian Ocean: North | collected 2010
AGTTGGTAAAAATCAATAAATAAAATTCAAATGGAGGAATTTATAATATGGCAAAGGTTAATGTATCAAACCAACTTTCAGTTAATGCACATTTAAAGCCAGATACAGATGACGGTTTTGCTCTAGGTACGACCGCCAATAAATGGGCAGACCTATTCATGGCATCTGGTGCAGTTCTAAATTTTAATGAGGGTGATGTCACTATGACTCACGCCGCTAACTTACTTACAATCACGGGCGGTAATGTCCGTGTTGATCGCCTTGAGCTTGACAGCGCAAGCGATTACTTGGATGTTAGCACAAATCTGCAGATTATTTCAGCTGCAGACATCGTTCTTGATCCAGGTGGTGCAAACGTACTTCCAGGGTCAGATTCTGCAGACTCTTTGGGTGGCTTAATCGCGGATAGCTTTGCAAGTAGCTTGAGCGTTTCAGGAATCACCCTGTCCTCAACTAGTAAAGTTATCCGATTCTCGTCGATCCCCACCGCGGTATTGTCGGCTAAAGATAACGACAAGGTTACAATAGGATCTTTTTCCGCACTGTTGAGCGCCGATGCAAGCGCGACCGTAACATATGCATCAACTTGGGCATCGTCAGTGACCAGTGACCAGTCCGGTGGTTCTATCTCCGGCGTCTCTTTCGGCTCAGGCACATCGGCTATAAAGTTTTCTTCAGCTTCTGCACTGACATCTGCTTTAGGTAACGATATCAGAAAAGGTGACGTTGTAGTTTTTGGTGATGCTAATTTTACTATTACCAGCGACTATAGTTCGGGCGACTCAATAGCAGTCACTCATGTTTCAGGTACTCAGGCTGGTAGCGGTGTTAGTGGCGGCATGACTGCGACTATATCCACAGCAGGCACCTCGGACTCGCCAGGTGGTTTAGCAGTAGATACTGGATCCGGAACTCAGGGTTCAATCTCAGGCGGCACATCATCATCTATTTCCCGTCGCTGGAGCAAGCTTCATGTCAATGATGTAGATCTTGACGGAAACGGCCGTATAGATCTCGATGCAGACGCAGACACCTCTATTCGTTCATCTGCAGATGATCAGATAGACTTTGAGGTCGGCGGATCTGACGTTATGGTGTTGACCGACGGAAGCCTTGTTCTTAAGGGAACTACGCCTACGGTTACAATCGGTGACGGTGGATCAGAAGATACAGCTCTTGTATTTGATGGTGCTTCTGTTGACATGTATATGGGTCTCGACCACTCTGAATCTAAGCTATTAATAGGTCTTGGTTCTGCAGTCGGCACCACTCCAAACTTAGAGCTTAACTCTGCCGACCGCGGCGCCAAGTTCTACGGAGCACTAGAAGTTGCGGGTAATCTTACTGTTAACGGTACTACCACTACAGTCAACTCAACAACAATTACTGTTGATGATCCTATTATTACGCTCGGCGGCGACACTGCGCCGGAATCTGATGATAATAAAGACCGCGGTGTGGAATTCCGTTACCATGATGGATCCTCCGCACGCATTGGTTTTATGGGTTGGGATGACAGCTTGGCAGGCTTCGCACTTTATGAAGCAGCAACTAATTCCAGTGAGGTCTTTTCCGGAACTAAATCAGATCTTACTGTTGGTAAGCTTTTGATTGACGGTACAACCAATCACATAGATGTTTCTACCGATCTTAAGATCACCGCTGCGCAAGACCTTGAAATCACGGCAAATAGCATCAAGCCAGCCTCCAATGATGGAGTTTCTCTTGGTGAAGCAGCCTTAGGTTTTTCTGATCTATTCCTTGCTGATGGAGCGGTAATTGGATATGGAGACGGTGGTTTAACACTTACTCACACTGAAACTGCAAGTTTGGGTTCTGATCTTAAGAGCACTCATGGTCCAAATCTACTGTCTTCTCAGACTTTTAACATGGACTTGACATCATTTGCATTCATTGGTTTGGGATCTGATATAAAGAGTTCGCACGTTGGAAACATTACTGACTCCAGCTTAACTTCTAGCTCTTCAAGTCTTACTTTCGATAGTGCAACCAACGCGGCAGCTTTCGCATCAGCGATCGGCAGCCCCGGAACTATTGTGCGTTTTGATGACGGTTCTGCAATATACGATCTACAATTTGGAACATATAGTAGTGGTCCATCAATCAGCATTAGTTCGGTTGTGCAGGTATTAGAGAGCTCATCTTTATCTATATCTGGAGTTACATCGAGTGGTTCGATCAAGGTTGTTAGTACCAGCAACTCTGATGCACAGTCTGCAGCAGCTGCATTTGCATCTGCAATTGGAGAAGGCGGTATTGTCCGACTTGATGATAATAGCAGTCCTAATAAGATTGACTATACTCTCGCTGCATATTCAGTGGGAGCAACAGAAGTATCAATAACTAAAGCAAAGCGTATTGATGGTAGTGGAGCAATCGCTCTTTCTACGATTGGTTCTTCCTCTGGAGGAGGTAGCATCAAGAAGAATACTCCAATTGACAAGATTACTCACACTGATAGTTTTGATCTTTCGGAGCATGATGGAACCTCTAAGGGTCTTCACCTTGCAGGAGTTCACATGGCCGCCGGCGCTGCAGAGCTTAATGCTGTAGCAGATGTTTCAGCAGGCGCATCTCACGTTGGAGCTGTTGATGTTTCGGCTGACCATTTCATATTTAGGGATGGTGGAAACACCGGAGCTTCAAAGATTGAATCTTTCGTAGACCTCGCGGCTGCAATGGCTGGCAATGGTTTGGATGCTTCAAGTGGACAGTTCAAGATCTCTCATATGACTGATATTGCTTCTTCTGCATCCAGAAACAGTATTCTTTCAGCAGACCTTGCAACAGCATCTCTTAGTGCTATTCCGATGGCATTAGCTGCTACAAATATAACAGCAAGCGTATCGGTTTATGTTAATGGTCTTTTGCAGACTCCATCCGGATCTGTAGAAACAAACCAGAATTTCTCGGCAGAAGGCGACGACCATCAGGCTGCATATGACTACGAGTTCGTGCTTGACGAAGAAGCTGGTAAATCATTGGTCAAGTTGGTCAATGCATTAGACTATGATGATGTTATTCAAATCAAGTACTTTAAGGCTTAATTAATTTAAGCACAAACCTCAACATCCCACCTCAAGCCCGCCTTTTTGGCGGGCTTTTCTTTTTCTTTATTCCATTGGTATATAGAAAAACTATTTATTAAGTAAAATAGCATTTATTTTATCCCTAAAAGGAGAGTATAGCATGGCATCTAGAAAATTTAGATTTGTATCCCCGGGAGTATTCCTAAAAGAGATAGACAACTCACAGCTTCCAAGGACCCCAGAAGGCATGGGTCCAGTTATCATAGGTCGTACCCGAAAGGGACCTACAATGAAGCCTTATAAGATTAGATCTTTGGCAGAATTTGAAAGAGTTTTTGGAAAACCAATGCCTGGAAACCAGGGAGAAGACCCATGGAGAGACGGTACAAATATATTAGCTGAATCGTACGCTCCTTATGCAGCCCACGCTTATCTTTCTGCAGAAATAGATTCTCCCGTTACAGTTGTTAGGCTGGGAGGCATTACAGGAGACAATGCAAAAGCTAATGGGGAGCCAGGTTGGACTGCTGAAACAGCTCATGGGTTGTTTTTATTTGAGTCATCTTCTGCAGCCGGAAGTAATAGAGACTTAAAGTTGTCAGCGATTTTTTATGGATCAAATGCTGATTTTGAGCCAAAATTAAAAGGAGCTTCCCTTTCTGGTAGTGGTGCAGTACATACAGCTGACGCTGGCACTCCAGTTCGTTTTAATGCGGCTGATCGTCTCACCATTGACCTTCGCGGCGGCGGATCTAAAAATAGAGAAGTTGCATTTAAGTTTGGAGAAATAAGAGAAGATTTTAATACAAACCCAGTGGCAACAAATCTAAGAATATCAACGGCTATTTCGGGAACCTTGTCTGACCAGTACTGGCTAGGTGAAAGCTTTCAAGAAGTTTACGACGAACTTTCTGCGAAAACATCTGGTACTGCAAAGTGCGCAGTAATGATTAAATTAAATACTCTAATGTCTGACTTTAAAAGCACTAAACATGAACTTACTGCAGCACGTTCTGGGTGGGTCATTGGCCAAGATACATCAGCCTCAAATTCAAGTTTTGATATAGATAATCATCAAAGACTATTCCGAGTGGTTGCATTGCACGAGGGTTCCGCCCCGGGTAAAGATTTAATAATAGGTATTGAAGATATTAAGATACCTAGAGAAGGAGCTACCAACCCTTTTGGTTCATTTTCCTTGGTGGTAAAAAGGATAGGAGTCACTAAGGTCGAAGAAATAGAAAGATTTGACAGCTGCAATTTAGACCCGACCTCTCAGAACTTTATAGCAAAGAAAATTGGAGACCAGTATCTTGAGTGGTCCCCTTCTGAGAAGAGAAATAAGATCTACGGAAATAATCCAAATATATCAGAGTACATAAGAATTGAACTTAATGAAGATATTCTTAGTAATGGTGGTCCGACCAACAATGCACACGTTCCGTTTGGGTTCTATGGCCCGATAAAGCCAAAAACAGTGTCTGGCTCCACAAGTTCGGGCAAGTTCACCGGCGCAGGTTGGCTAGATACTGCAAACGTTCAGATTAAAGACGAAGACGCGTCCGACTCGCCTTTTAGCGTTAGCTGGCCATCTGCTCCACTTGTAGCAACAGGCTCTGCTGAGGATGGCTTTTATATGGGTGCTACCCCATTTAAACAAACTATAGCTGCAGATACATCTGTCACAGTCTCCTCGCAGATAAATAGAGGCTATATAGATTACAGTAGGAGATTAGCACAATATGATTCCAGTAACAGTCTTGTGACTCTGCAGGATTCTGGAATTGTCGCCAGCAATTCTGAGGTGGCAGAATATAGCTATAAGTTTAGCTTAGATGAAGTGGTTCTTGTACCTAACGAAGGTACTGCTATTAGTGCAGTTACTAGCGCCAACGATGTACAGCATGTTTATTACGAAGCAGGATCTAAACTTGCAACGCCTTCGGAGGGAAGCATAACCTTCACAGGAAACCCGGCTATAAATCAAACTGTTACGCTGATATCTACAGATGGAACCTCTATAACGTATAGTGCAAAAACAGAAGGAAATTCTGCCGCTAGAACTTTTGATGCTAATAACGGCCCAGAAGTTTCAGCGACAACCTTAAAGGCAGCTATAGAAGACGGATCCGTCGGCGGAGGCCACGGAGGCAAGATTCTCGTCGAAAAAGTCACCGTTGATGGCGGCGTAAAATTAGTTTTAACACAAGCACAGCTTGGTGCGGATGGAGATAGAGAAATTGCATCTACTTTAGCTAACACTACCAAAGTTGACTTCACTGGAGGGGCCCTGCCGCCAAATCCTAGCTATTCTGCTCAAGTTGCCACTGATAGCACAATGACGCTCCGCCCTCTTTTGGAGATTGTTGAGGGCTTTCACATGCCTCTCGTAGGCGGTTTTGATGGGGTTAACATAGTTGAAGCAGATCCGTTTAATAATAAGGTATTAGAGGATGGCACAACTGCTGATAATTATGCATTTGCATCTATTGACCGCGCTATTGAATTAATCAAGGACCCTGAAGCTATTGAGCACAATTTAGCTGTCATGCCAGGAATTACAAATGAAAGTTTAACAACGAAACTCGTTAATACTTGTGAAGCTAGAGCGGATTCTTTAGCAATTATCGACTTGCCAGACGTATATATCCCGCCGTTCCAAAGAAGTTGCGATAACTTCAAAGAAAGGGTTAGTTCTACAACCCCAGAAAGAACTGCAGCTGCCATAGTAAGAAGGCAATTAAATTCTTCTTATGCGGCATGCTATTATCCTTGGGTAAAGGTTAAAGATGAAGAGTTCAATAGAGATGTATGGGTTCCGCCATCTGTTGTGGCTTTGGGCGTAATGGCATATACAGAAAAAACTTCAGAAGTTTGGTTCGCCCCAGCAGGCTTTAACCGCGGTGGTTTAAACCAGGGCAACGCAGGCTTGCCGGTGCTTCAAGTTTCCGAGCAATTGCTATCAAAAGACAGAGATCGTCTTTACGAAGCTAATGTTAACCCTGTCGCATCTTTTGTTTCCGAGGGAATTGTTATCTTTGGCCAAAAAACACTGCAGTCGACTCAGTCAGCTTTGGATAGGATAAACGTAAGAAGGCTTCTTATTTTTATTAAAAAAGAAGTTTCTAGAATTTCTAACACTTTGCTCTTTGAGCAGAATGTGCAAGCTACTTGGAATAGATTCATCAGTAGGGTTGTACCATTTCTAGATAGTATTAAGGTTCGATTTGGCTTGTCAGATTTTAAAGTGGTGTTAGATGGAACAACAACTACACCTGATCTAATTGACAGAAATATTATGTACGCAAAGATCTTTTTAAAGCCAGCAAGATCTATTGAGTTTATTGCAGTTGATTTCGTTATAACAAATACAGGTGCTTCTTTTGCAGATTAAGTAAAAAAAACATACTGTAACTATATAATATTAGGAGATCTATAATATGACAACACAAAATTTTTGGAGCCAAAAGCAGTTAGAGCCAAAGAGAAAGTTTAGATGGCTTTTATATTTTGCAGGAGCACCACAGTTTATTGCGAAATCAGTAACAAAGCCGTCGTTTACAGTTGGTACAACTGCGCATAATTTCTTACAGCATCAATTTCACTATCCAGGAAGAGTTACGTGGAATGATGTTTCAATTACACTAGTAGACCCTGTTCATCCAGATGCTACTGCGAGTTTGTATGAAATATTAAAGGATTCGGGATATGTGCTGCCAACCGATATAGTTTCCGCTGGTGATAGTGGTCTCGCAACTATATCAAAAGAGAAAATGGTTACTTCTCTCGGTAACCGAGTCAGAATAGATCAAATATCAGCTAACGGCGCCGGCGAAGTCATAGAATCATGGGTTTTAAATAACCCGTTGATAACAAATGTTAATTTTGACGGCTTGGACTATGGCACAGACGAAATGCTAAACATAACTGTTGGAATTAAGTATGATTGGGCTCAACTAAACGACGGTCAGGGAGTGCAAATTCAGACTGGAGCAGGCGTACGCTGGACGGCAGCTGAAGAAGCAGGCATATTAGAATCATAAAAACTAAAATATTCTTGAAAATTATGATATTATGAGTTAATCTTAAAGAAAGAGAGGAATAATGACAAGAAACTCAAGAAAGTTAAATAGAAAACCAACCCAAGAATTTGAATCAGGGAAAGAACAACAAAACCAAGAAGCTCAAAAGGAGCAGCCTCAACAACCTGGAAATATTTTCGGCCTATCTTTTGTAGTGCCTACCGATGATGTTGAACTCCCATCTAAAGGAGTATACTATCCAAAGACTAGCCCTCTTCATGGGTTAGAAGTTGTAGAAATTAAACATATGACGGCAAAAGAAGAGGATTTACTCTCTACTACGACTGATATCAATAATAAAAATGTATATGATAGATTAATCGATGGTCTTCTGGTTGATAAGAGTCTAAATTCATCAATGTTTTTAGAGGAAGATAAACTGGCAATCTTGCTTTCAGCAAGAAACACCGGATATGGATCGGAATATGTAGTTGAAAGTACGTGTGATTTATGTGGGGCAGAAACAGATTACACTTTTGATTTGACCAAGACTACAGTTGAAGATCCAAAGTCGTTAACAGATCATGATGCATCATATGATGCTGATAAAGATATTTTTAGTTTAACGCTTCCAAAAACAGGTCTTGAAGTTGAAATAAGAAACTTTAACCAAGATGATAGAGATTTTCTAGAGAAAGAAAAAAATCAAAAAGAAAAATATAAAATTGAATACAACTCAACGATTGCATTTTTAGAAAGAGCACTAGTTTCTGTAAACTCAGTTACTGCTAGAGATCAAATAGCAAAACTAGTACAGGTTATGCCGGCTGTAGATGCAAAAACTATTGTTGGATTCTACAATAATTGTCACCCAAAACTAAGCACAAGGCAAGACGTTCAGTGTACGTCTTGTGGCGGATTTTCCGCTAGGGAGGTGCCCTTTTCATGGGCACTTTTTCGCACTGACATTTGATTACCTCGAAAAAGTAACATATGAAGAAATTTTTATTCTTGTTAAGAAAGGTAATTTTTCTTTTACCGAGGCTTACAATTTTCCAATTAAATTAAGAGGGTGGTTTGTCCAAAGATTAATCAAAGATCTGCAATCGGAACAATAATATTTTTTTTATCTATTTATCTTGTAGGTTCTTGATTTAACTAAATGGAGAAGTAAGCATGTCGATAAATTGGGATAATAAATACGGCACTAAACCATCAGGTTGGGACAGTTTAGATAGAGCCACTCAGGAAGCTTGGATAAAATCTTTAGCCAGTAACACCCGCGCCGATCGCCGTGGTGGCTTAAACATCGCCAAAGAAACATTTGAATTCGATAATTATATAGGTGTCATTGAAAGACTAAACACCGCACTCGAAAAAGCAACATCCAGTATGTCTAATATGGGAGCGTTCTTTGTTAGAGACGGGCCCATGTCCATTGGCTTGCAGGAAGTTGCAAAACAATCTGAAATCTGGTTCGCCTCGGCTGACAAAGGAATTTCCGCATACAGAACTTTATCAGAAACCTTAACCGGCTTCAATCAGCTAGCAAATAGTTCAAATAAAGCTGCAAAAGAGCTAACGATAGATTTAGCTAAGCAGGCAACAGTATTAAAAGAACTGGGCCTAAATACTAGAGACTTTGCACGTAATCTTGACTTGGCTATATATACTTTCGGTGCCAGTAAGCAGCAAGTTAAAGACTTTAATATTGAACTAACTGAAATGGCAGATACTTTTGATAAACTGCCTTCAGCTGTATCTAGAAGTTTTCAATTAATTGCAAAAAATATGGCGTTTGACTTAAGCAAAGTTAAGGAAGAATTTAAAGCTTTCGAAAGAATGTCAATCGGAACAGGAATTGACTCAGCAAGGTTGGCGACACAATTTGGCGACAGGCTAGACACAATAGCGGGATCAACTCAGCAGGCAGCTATGTTAAACCAGTTGCTGGGCACTAATAAGTTTAGTGGAAACCAGCTTCTCATGACACCCCCTTCAGAAAGAATGAAGATTATAGTTGATGCACTTCGAGATCCCAATAGTGTTGTAATGAAGGCTTTAACACAGGGTGACCAAATGACAAAGTACTTTGCAAGGAAATCAGTTGCAGAGGCTATATCGACGGATGTTGACTTTCAAAGAAGATTAATGGAAACGGAAGACCCGGAACAACTTCTTAAAATAATTGAAAGTAAAGATGTCACAGAAGCGGAACGTCAAGCAGCGAAAGAAAAGCTAGGCCCTAAAGGGGCTCTTCGGCAAGTCGCGAAAGACACGACGAAAGAAGATATTGACCGAGTTAGAAGGTTGGGCTCCGCATCGGACACAACCGCTACGCGATTAGAGAAACTTAAAAACACCGTTATAAGAACCCAGCTAGACCTTGTTGATGGTGCTATGTTGTTTCGAAGAGGCATGGGCTTGGATACTTTGCTTAATAGACCAACAGAAGCGCCATCCGCAGAGCAGGCTGGAGTTTTACAAAAAACTGTCACTGGCCAGCTTGGGTTTGGTAGTGACCCAAGAGTTATTGGAAACAGAGGTGCAATGACTATTGCTCAGGCTGCTCCAGCTTTTTCAAAAAGATATGCGGAAGCAATAAACGCTGGGCTTATTACTGATCGTCAATTGCAAGCATTAAATGGAGCTCTGAAGCAATTCAACAATAACCCAACCAAGTCTAACAGACAGAGTGTTTTAAGTCTAATGGCCAGTCAATTAAGGAATGTGGAAGGCGACGCTTTGACAAGGGCAACCCCGATGCGCTCAGTAGAGGCACTGGAAAAGGTTCCAGAAGCTGGAGGTATTCGAAGCAGAATGCTTAGATCCCTTCAGGAACGTCAAAGGCAAGAAATGGATCCGACAAGAGTCCAGAAACTCGATGAATTAGAAGCGCTTCTAAGAAAGGACCCAGCCCAACTGACCGAACCTGAAAAAACAAAGAAAAATCAACTTCAAAAAGAGCTTGGTCTTGCTACACCCACCGCTCCGACTAGCATCCCGGTTTCACCGCGTAGGCCTCCGGCAAAGGAAGATGTCTTTAAGAGCCCGCCCGGCGCCGGCCCGCTGACTAGCAACTTTCAGCTGGAGTCTTCATTTGCATCAAATCAAAAGCCTGTCACGCTTGTTTTTAACGCGCCGTCAAGTGTTGTGCCACAAACATACGAGTTTGAGATGGACTTAAATCAGCTTTTGAGTAAATTATCACCGGCCGTCGCGTCCATGTTCATGGGCTCCGGCCGCGCAGCTGTCCCAGCGGGGGCCTTGGATGAGAAGTACAATCTTACACTATCAACGAAAATGGATACGAAGAAAGCTGAAACATAACATATGAAAAGGAGCAAGATTAAAAAATGGCAATAAACGGATCAGGTATTTTTAGAAAAATAGCAGAAGGAACAAAACAAACAATTCAGTTTATATCAGTTTCTAGTGGAAATGAAGTCACTTTCCCTGCGTTTATTACAAGATTTAGTGACGATTATACAGTCTCCTGGGGAAGTACTACTTCCTTTGGTAGGACTGACCCTGTTAAAAATTATCAATCAACAGGAAGAAGAATTAGTACTAGTTTCGATATTTTAGGAGAAAATGAAGAACAGGCAATCGAAAACTTTAAAAATTTTTCAGCGTTGGTTCAAATGTTATATCCTGTATATAGCGATCCAATCGGCACAAATGCAAAAGCCAGAACAATTAAAGGTATACCTTTGTTAAGAATAAAATATGCTAATTATATACAATCGCCACAAGGTGCCCCTCTGTTAGGGTGCATTTTCGGCTTTAGTTTTAACCCAAAATTTGAATCAGGGCATTTCCTTAATGCAGGCAATATGATTCCTGTGAATTATTCATTGAACTTTTCATTTGAACCACTACACGAGCAAACTTTGGGACATGACGCATCTGGGGCTCCATCATTATTTAATAATTTTCCTTATAGTGTTAATTTTGCAGAACCAGGCGAACCAGTACCTGCCGGTAACGCCGGGGAAGATGGATAGTGCCAATTAGGGAATAGGAGAAAAAAAATGACAGAATGGACAGAGAATGGAAGAAAATTCACAAACAGCGATGGAATTTATACAGATTTTTTACAAGCAATCGGCGCTTCCGAAGTCACACACTATGGCATAATAAGATTTGGAGATCCTCGGGCTGAATCTTTTTTAAAAGAAATAAGTGTACAAAAACACTATTATTCAACTGGTGATAGGTTAAGTAAAATTGCGTATAAACATTACGGGGATGCAAAATACTGGTGGATCATAGCATGGTTCAATGGGAAGCCAACAGATTTTCATTGTAAAATAGGAGATGTTCTTTATATTCCCTTGCCTTTAGATGAAGCAATAATTCAAGCGCAAAATAAGGTTATATTTTAATCATGTCAGGAGATAATTTATGGTCACCTGAGGCATTTTTGGTGTATAAGACCTTAGAAGACCAAGAACAAATTGAAAAATCATCAGCAACTAAAATACAAAAGGATGTTTTAGTCGCCAAAATTGAAGGATATTATAACCCTGAGTCTGTAGTATCTCAAGGTTTTATGTCTCACGATGGAGCCACAGTAGATGAAACCATAATAAATATGGACAATCATAAGCTGTCAGCATTGACACCAGAACTCCTTTTATTTAAAGTAGTGGGCAAACAGGGAATACCATTTTATTTTCCAACTTCTGCTGATTACCCATTTACTGCTGATGGTAGTAGAATAGATTTAGAGAAACCATTGACTGGCGGCGCTGCAACCATTGAAAGTTTTTCAATGACTCTTAATGGTAAAAATCCCTGGCAAGCAGGACGTAAATTTTTAACCGCAAATCTCAGTATAAAGGTTGACAATTTATCTTTGATTTTTGAAGCTCCAGACGGCTATGCTGCTTTAGCGGACTTATTTGTCATTCGATCAAATACTACAGATATTGAGACAGATGGATCGGACAAAACACAATCACAAGGTGCCCTCGCAAGCGGCAGAAACTGTAAAGTGGCCGCTATGTTAGGGTACGCTTCTCTTGTTACAGATATTTTCACTTCCAAGGAGTTAGAAAATATATCTAAATCTAAGATGCTAGCATTTTTGTATTATGCAGGACACGATATTTCGGTCAATCCTGATGGCTCTGCAAGCTTAAGCGTAAGATATACCGGCGGCCTTCAATCGGCAGATGAGTCTTCGTTTAGTATAATAGCCGACCACAGAACAAAATATAATATGTTAAAAAAAGTTTCCGCGCCATTAGCGGGAGAAGTGATAGAAAAACTAACGAAAGACATGCCAAGTGAAAAGTCAAAAGATGCAGCAAAAAGTTCTCCAGATACATCAGGTAACCAAAAGCCAGCACCAATTGATACTATAACAGCTTTCGCTTCAGTAATTGACACTTTGTATAAAAATGAGAAGATTTATCATGTAGATAGTGATGAAGAGTTTTATCAAATGGATATTTTTGAACGCGAGCCTGAAATAGACGAAAGCGACAGCGATGTTATGACGGTTCGCGGCAACAGAATACGAAAAAAAAGTACTTGGGAGAGCATATTCGACGCTCAGTCTGTGTACTATTGTACTTTTGGAGATTTTGTTAGCGCCTATATGAAAAAAATGCTAGATGATTTAGATCTAATAAAAAAACTAGCAATTAGTGATGCAAAAAGTGAAAAAATAACAACATCCACCAGAGATATAATCGTAAGAGCTGTGGTCGAAGCAGAGATAGATATAAAAAGATATCATATTTTAACGAGCGACATCATTTATGCAAAAAAAAGAAGGTCAAGAAAGAAAAAGAAGGCAGATATAATTCCAAAGACAATCAATATTGCGGATATTCCAATACCATTAAGCGTCATTCAGACTTTTGTTTATAAAGAGTTAATTTACCCCGGCCGGGCCTTTTATTCAATGAAAAATGTTATTGAAGAGATGTTTCCAAAACTTCTGCATTACTCCTTTAATCACTTTAATCATGCAGACATTATCTTACCCATTGAAATTAAAATTATTTCATTTTCCGGGGCTAGCTTAATTAGAGCTGTAAATAGGGGAATTGTCAAAACAGGAAAAGTCGCGGTACAAAATTTGCCTGGCTCGACAGGACAGTTTACAAAATCATCAATAGAAAGATCCGCGGATTATATTATATACCATCAGCAACCACCTACCTGGTCTTCACCAAGCGGTGATGGTTCAAAGGGTCAAGATGTTGGAGATGGCAAATTTCACCTTTCATTGAGCAAAGATAAAGGGATCGTTCAATCAATATCCTTTCAGAGAATTAGTTCGCAAGCTCGCGAGGTTTTTCAAATAGTAAGAAATGGAGACTTGTATGATGAATTAAGATATCCACACAATGCGGATGTTAAATTATTTGGGAACATGATGTTTCTACCAACAAGTCAAGTTTATATAAATCCAGACACCATAGGCTTGGGTGATCCTAGGCAAAAGGATTCTGCAGCCCGTCGCTTAGGTTATGGTGGGTATTACATTGTAGAGACTGTGACTCATACATATTCTGGAGGCAAACTTACGACAGATTTAAGATGTTTATATAATGGCCCACCAGGAAACATATATGAATCTAGAACTCAAGCTCAAAATCAAGCAGATACGAAAGCTCAAGATATGCGCAAAGACGCAATGAATACGAATAGTGATTAATAAGTAAGATACTACTATTTAAAATTAAGAGAGATTTTATACTATGGCGGTTCAAATAAGATTTACAGGTGGCCAGACTCAAAACCTAGCATCAGAATACGAACAAAGAAAAAAGTATATAGAATATGTTAGAGATTCAGGCTTAGGATTTATAGACACCCTATATGAAGATAAACATTACGGATTCTTGAACGATAAATACGAAATTGTTTACCCAAACCCATCTAGCGCAGTAAATTTTCCCGCCCCTGCAGCACAAGTGCAAACATTAAACTATGTGGCTGCTCAGTTCTCTAGTTTTAGGCAGGACTTTCTGACAGCAGCACAAAATCTAGACTACATAACAGTTCCTAATTCAATTTCTAGCTTGACACCAACAAAAGGATATGTTAATATGGATGAAGATTATCAAACGTATCAAGAACTTACAATCGAAAAAATATTATTGTCATTA
>MDSZ01125078.1_pt1 | contig 14198 bp, 18 predicted proteins | sample 811201 | NCBI WGS metagenome assembly MDSZ01 (sample SAMN05326647, study PRJNA326480) | marine metagenome | isolation source: seawater | place: Indian Ocean: North | collected 2010
AGTAATTTGTTTAAGTTTTTCCTCGTATTTTTTGTTTCCAGCATTTATATCGGGATGAAATTTTTTGACAAGGATTTTGAATTTGTTTTGAATTTTTTGCCATTTTAAACCGACAGAAACTCCCAAAATACTGAATGCTTTGATATCTTTGTGATCAAATTTAAATTGACGCATATGATCATAATCATCTTTGAACTTGTCTTTATCTAATTCATCTTTAAGAGTGTTATTCCACAAAACTTTAAAAAAATTATCAGATGAACTAAAACTTTGGGTTGGTTTGTGCCAGACCATATCTGATTTCAAAAAATTTATTACCTGATCATCGTTCATACCTGCAAAATAATTCCAATTTTTGTTGAATTCTTTTATATGCTCTAAACACAACATTCGATATTTCTTACTATTATCCTTCTCAACAGGAGCTTTATATTCTCCTATCTCTTTACAATTATTCCAGTCACAAATATTTTTCATGATATAGTAATTAATATTTATGGATAAAAATGATTTAATTGCAATCGTAAAAAAAAAATTAAATAATAAGATTATAATTGAAAAAATAGAAATCCAAGATAAGTCTTTCCTACATAAAAACCATCCAGGTAATCAAAAAAATAAATTTCACTTAAAACTTTTAATAGAGTCTAGAGAACTCAAAAATATGACTAAAATAGAAAGTAGCAAAAAAATATATAAAATTTTAGATGAAGAAATAAAAAAGTATATTCATTCTTTGCAAATTTTAATAAGCTAAAGAATCCTTTAAAAATTTTTTAATTTTAGATTTTTTATACTGATTATTAATAACAGTTGATCCAATTTTTTTAATTAAAATAAGATTAATTTTTTCCGTAATATTCTTTTTATCTTTTGTCATGAAATTTAAAATAGTAGTAAGGTTTTTTGGCAAGAAATAATTTCTAATATTTGATGGAAGCTTTAGTCTTACTATATGTTTCATTATTTGATTATATTCTTTAAATTTAAGTAATTTGATATCAAGACTAAATTTAAGTGCAGAGACAATTCCCAGAATAACTGCTTCACCATGGTTTAATTTTTTAGAGTAGCCAAGACTAGCTTCATAAGCATGAGCAAATGTATGCCCAAAGTTTAATATTTTTCTGATACCTTTTTCTTTTTCATCTTTTTCTACGATTGCTTTTTTGATATCACAACTTTTTAAAATAGCTTTTTCTATAAAAGGACTCTTTAATTTCAGAATATTTACTGAATTTTTATCAAGATATTTATAAAAAACTTTATCTAAAATTAATGAATGTTTTAAGATTTCTCCATATCCACATATAATTTCTCTTTTAGGTAAGGATTTTAAAAATTCAGTATCACTAAGAACCAATTTAGGTTGATAAAAACTTCCAACAAGATTTTTACCTTCTTTTGTATTAACTCCAGTTTTGCCTCCGACTGATGAGTCAACTTGAGAAAGTAATGTTGTAGGAATATTAACAAATTTTAAACCTCTTTTATATAAACTAGCTGCAAAACCACCAATATCTCCTGTGATACCTCCTCCAATAGAAATAATACAATCAAGTCTGGAAAAGTTTTTACTCAATAGAATATTTAGTATTTTATTGATAGTTGTAAGATTTTTATTTTTTTCATTAGCATCAAATGAAAACTTAAATATTTTTTTTCTTTTCAATGATTTTGTTATCTTTGAAATCATCTTGATAGGAATTCTTCTATCTACTATTAAAAGACATTGATTAAAATCAATCGAATTTTTTTTTAAGTGAGAACTTAAATCTTTGATTATATTTGGACCAATAATAATAGGGTAGTTTTCAGATTTTGTTTTTACATTTAATTTAATGGGCTTCATAAATTTTAATTACTTTTTTGACAATTTCATTTTTTGTTAGATTTTCACATTCAATTCTATACATAGCTTTTGAGTAAATAACAGATCGTTTTTTAATCAAATCTGCAAGTGAATTTTTTGATGCCTTAAACGCAACGGGCCTTTTTTTGCTATCTTTGACTCTGTTAACTAATGTTTTTATCTCCCAATTAAGCCAAAATGAAATATGGTTATCTAGAATCTCTTTTTTTATCTTATTATTTAAAAAGGCACCACCTCCTAGAGAAATTATTACATTGGTTTTTTTTAGAAATTTAAGTGTTAATGTTTCCTCAATTTCTCTGAAATATTTTTCACCTTTATTTTCAAATATTTTTGAAATTGTCATGCCAAGTTCTTTTTCAATTTCATTATCTACATCAATAAATTCAATATTAAGTTTTTTGGATACAATTGCTCCAATTGAGGATTTTCCTGAACCCATCATACCCAAAAAAACTAAATTTTCTTTTAATTTCATAAGTTTCAGTATTGAAAAAACACAAATATGTCTTAATTTGATTTTATCCAAAGTTATATGCAATTTACAAGAAAAACAAGTTCCAGCAAAACTATTACAGGTTTGATTATAAAATTAAGCTTTGTAATTGTTATTATTTTAGGAGCAGTTTTTCTTTTAAGTAAAGTAGACTTTCCTGCTCCAAAAAAAGAAATAGAAAAAATTATCCCAAATGAAAATTTTAAAATTGTTAAATAAAAATTATTTATCAATTCTAATAATTGTTTTTTTTTTCACTGTTAATTCTAACAGTGAAGACAAGCCTATAGATATATGGAACATAGATCAAACTAAAATTGAAGAGGCTAACTCTAATAACAATTCAAATAGTATAGAAACTGCTGGTGAACAAAAATCTCAATCTAGCATTTACGATCTTCAATCACAAAAAGAGATTGATACTGTTTTGGTAGACTCATCACTAGCTTCACAGGAAGTAAAAATTATTGGACTTTATGATCCAGAAGATTATGACCTTAAAATTGATTTGTGGTCTAATTCAAATGGTGATCAGCTTAAAAATCTTTTTACAAACTTGAAAAAACTAAATTTATCTAAGGATGCATCAGAATTAATGAATATAGTATTATTAACCAATTCTTATTTTCCTCAAAATAATATTACAAAAAAAGAGTTTTTAAAGATCAAATCTGATTGGTTGATAAAGAACAATGATAGAGATCTTATAGAGGAATATTTAATTAAAAATCAGATATTAAATTTACATCCAAAACTTAGCCGGTATTTAATAGATCAGTATTTATCAGAAGCCAATGTTGAAAAGGCTTGTAAATTATTTTTGAAAAATACTGAAGTTATTGAAAATAAGTATTTATCTAAATTTAATCTTTATTGTTTAGTGAGCGCAGGAAGAATTGATGAAGCTCAATTGATTTTTGATTTGAAGAAAGAACTTGGTTTTAAAGATGAATATTTTGAAAAAAAAATTAATTACTTATTTGGTTTTACTGATCAGGCTGAAAAAACTATTTCAGAAGCCTCAATTTTAGATTTTCACTTAGCACATAAAACTAATCCTGATTTTATGTTTGAACCAAAAAAAAATACAAGTCCATTAATTTGGAAATATTTATCTTCTACGAACTTACTTTATAGTATTGAAGAAATAGATATAGTTGAATTGGATAAAGTTTCATTAATTGAAAAAGCTACTAATGATAAAAATTATCCTGAGGATGATTTATTTTCTTTATATAAAAGATTTCAATTTAATATAAATCAACTTTTAAACGCTCAAAATTCATACAAGTCTCTCTCAAATATTGAAGCGAGAGCCTTAGTTTATCAAAGAATACTTTTAGAGTCTGATATTGACAAAAAATTAGAACTAATAAAACTCTTAAAGGATTTATTTATAAATGATAATTATGTTAACGCTTTTGATAGTGAATTAAAAAAATTTCTTAAAACAATTGACCCAGATGAAGTACCATCAAATTTTACTACTTTTTATTTTGATAATTTAGATAAAGAAAATATTGATGTTAATAACATAAAGTTTAATAAAGATATTCTTCATCAATCAAAATTGGTAAATTATTTTAACGGAGACTTTGCAAAATCAAAAATTGAAAAAGATTTAAATAATTTTTTAAAAAAAATTAAAAAAGATAAAAAATATGTTATTTCCAGAAAAGATATAATGTTAATTGAGTCTATCAAGTCAGATGGCATTGAAATTTCCAAAAAATATAAAGATTTGTATAAAATAGAAAACTCAGAAATGCCAATCGACATTCAAGTTATGATAAACAATAAGGAAATTGGCTCAACATTACTAAGGATAATAGAGGTAATTGGACAAGATGAGCTTGAAGCTCTCGATGATACTACATTGCAGTTTATTATAAGTGCACTTAATCAATTAAATATTGATTATTTAAGAAATAAAATTTTATTGAAAGTTCTGCCTTTAAAAGTTTAAAAAATAAATTAAAATAAGACTTGCTATGGCAGTTAAAACAATACTAACAGAACCTAATAAAATTCTGAGACAGATCTCAAAGCCTGTGGAAACAGTCACAAAAGAAGAACAAAAATTGATGGATGACATGTTGGATACTATGTATTCAGCAAATGGAATAGGTTTGGCTGCTATTCAAATCGGTGTTCCAAAAAGAATAATTGTGATGGATCTAAGTAAAGATCCAGAAAAAAAAGAACCAAGATATTTTGTAAATCCCATTATAAAAAATAAAAATTCTGAAAAAACTACTTATGAAGAAGGATGTTTGTCTGTTCCTAATCAATTCGCAGAAATCGATAGGCCAAGCACATGTGAGATAGATTATTTAGATTACGATGGAAAGAGAAATTTACTTAAAGCTGATGGATTACTTGCAACATGCATACAACATGAAATGGATCATTTAGAGGGAATATTATTCATTGATTATTTATCAAAATTAAAAAAATCAATGATAATTAAAAAACTATCTAAGTTAAAATCAAATACAGCCGTACTTTGATTAATGCCTAAAAAAATTATTTTTATGGGCACCCCGATGTTTGCAGTGCCCATCTTGAAATCTTTATATCAAAATGGATTTCCAATTTCAGATATATATACACAACCACCTCAAAAATCACATAGAGGACAAAAGATTAATAAATCTCCAATTCAGGGAATTGCTGAAACTCTAAATTTAGAGTTTAGAACTCCACATTCTCTTAAAAATAACAAAGACGAGTATGAATATTTTAAAAAAATTGGTGCTGATCTTGCAATTGTAGTAGCCTATGGACAAATCATTCCAAAAGAATTTTTAAATTTAACAAAAAAAGGATTCATAAATATTCATGCATCTATTTTACCAAAATGGAGAGGCGCAGCTCCAATTCAAAGATCAATCATGAATTTAGATAAGGAAACTGGTATCAGCATTATGAGAATTGCAGAAAAATTAGATACAGGCCCTGTTTGTAACATTTATAAAATTAATTTAGAAAATAATCAAAATGCAGAAGAAGTTTCTGAAAAATTATCTTTAATAGCAGCAGAAAAAATTTTAGATAATATTGATGAAATATTAGATGATAAAGTAAAATTTATTGAACAAGATCACTCAAAAGCTTCATATGCTCATAAGATTAAAAAGACAGAAGGTGAAATTGATTGGAATGAAACTGCTGAAAATATCATTGGAAAGATAAATGGTTTATATCCAGTACCAGGTGCTTTTTTTGTTTTTAAGGGTGAAAGATATAAAATATTAAGAGCAGAAATAGGCAATGGAAGAGGAAGTCCAGGAGAAATAATTTCAAACTATTTAGAAATTATATGTGGTAATGATAAATCAATTAAAGTTATTGAGATTCAAAGACAAGGTAAAAAACCTCAAAAGATTAATGATTTTATGTTGGGTACTCAAATTAAGAAGGGATTTAAAATTTAGATGCCAAGATACCAAGTATTTATTGAGTATGTTGGTACAAATTTTAGAGGTTGGCAAATACAAAAAAAAGGGCCGACAATTCAAGGATTGACTCAACAAAAAATATCTATGTTATTGAAAGAAAAAATAATTCTAAATGGTTCTGGAAGAACAGATACGGGTGTACACGCAATTGAACAGTCTGGGCATTTTGATTGTAGAAATGAAATTAGAAATATTAATAAATTTTTAAATTCACTAAATTATTTTTTAAATGATAAAGGCATCGCAATAAAAAAGATTAAAAAAAGAAGTGATAAATTTCATGCGAGATTTTCTGCAAAACAAAGAATTTATAAATATATAATTTTTAATCAAATAAGTGCACCAATAATTGAAAACAAAAGAGGTTGGCATGTTAGAAAACCTTTAGATATAAATTTAATTAAAAAAGGTGCAAAACAGCTGATAGGTACCAATGATTACTCTACTTTTAGGTCCTCAAGCTGTCATGCAAAAAGTCCTATTAGAACAATTAAATCAATTAAGATTCGATCATCTAACAACAAAATTGAAATAGAATTTAAATCTCAATCTTTTTTACAACAACAAGTACGATCAATGGTTGGTTGCTTAAAATATTTAGGAGAAAAAAAATGGGATTTTAAAACTTTTAATAAAGTATTTAAATCTAAAAAAAGAAGTCTTTGTGCACCACCTGCACCACCGGAAGGTCTCTTCTTAATGAGAGTTATTTATTAATTTTTTTTTATTGCTCATTGCAAATTTTTTATTAATACGCCATCTAGACTCTGCTCTGACTATATAGCCACAACAATTTTTAGATTTACATTTACAAGGAAATTGTTTGTAATTTTCATCATATCCAAATCCATAATCACATGTAAATTCCTCTCCTTTCTTAATATCTCTTATTGCTTTAACCCAAATTTTAAGACCTTTTCCATCATAGTCACAATTATTATTACAAGAGTGATTAATTAAACCCGCTGTATTCCAGGAGAAATCACCATCAAGATCATATCTCTTGTTAATTGTAAATAAATAAATTGGTTTGCTATTATCGTATTTATCAGATTTTTCTGTTTCTTTTTTTGTAATTAGTTTTCCAATGTAATCAATGATTTTAGTTCCTTCTTTAATATCCCTTGTTGCATAAAGTCCTCTACCTTTTTTATCAATGTAAGACTTTTTAATTTTGTATAATTTCATAGAGATTTTATTTAGAGAGTTATTAACAATTATCAATCAAATTCTATCAATGCATCCACATGTCTTTTAGTACTATTTTGAAGTGCTTTAAGATCGTATCCACCTTCAAGAATAGAAACAATATTTCCATTGCAATAAGATTTTGAAACTTCCATTGTTCTTTGAGTAATCTTATAAAAATCTTCAGAACTCAATTTTAATTGTGCTAAAGGATCATCTACATGTGCATCAAATCCTGCTGAAAATAATAAAAATTCAGGTTTAAATTCTTTTATCTTTTTTAGCACATTTTCATACGCATTAAGGTATTGTTCAGATGTTGTCCCCGCCTGGAGAGGAATATTTAAGATATTATTAAACTTACCTCTCTCTTTTTCAGATCCTGATCCTGGATAATAAGGATATTGATGAGTTGATATATATAAAACTTTTTTATTATCATAAAAAATATCCTGAGTTCCATTTCCATGATGAACATCAAAATCAATAATCGCAACTTTATTGTACTTATACTTTTCGAGTAAATAATTAGCGCCAACTGCTACATTGTTAAAAATACAGAATCCCATAGCTTTTTCTTTTTCAGCGTGATGGCCTGGTGGTCTAACAGCACAAAATGCATTTTTAAATTCTTTATTTTGAACACCGTCAATTGCTGCAATAATTGAACCAACAGCATCTTTAGTTGCATCTTTACTTCCAGGAGAGACAACTGTATCTCCATCAAGAAAAGCTAATCCATTTTTTGGAAATGACAGGTTTACTTGATTAATATATTCTGAGGAGTGAGTATTAATCAAAAAAGAAGGATCAAACTTTAATTGTTTTTTCCATATTAAATTTTTGTTATTTATTTTTTTAAAATTATCAATGACAGCAGTTACCCTATCGATTTTTTCCGGATGTCCCTTACCCGTGTCATGATTTTGGAATGTATCAGATGTGATTAAACCAGTTTTCACTTAAAGTAATTTTTTAGAATATTCAAATAAATTACAGTTAACTTCTTTAAATCAGATAATGATACTGCTTCATCAACTTTATGCATTGTTTTGCCGACTAATCCAAATTCCAAACATGGAGCTATCTTCCTGATAAATCTTGCATCAGAAGTACCACCTGTTGTTGAAAATTTTGGTTTAATTTTCGTAACTTGTTTTACAATATTTTGAATCATAAATGTTGTTTTATTAGGTTTTGTTAAAAAAGCCTCTCCTGATACTTTATAACTAATTTTAAATTTTGTTTTTTCTTTTTTTGAAATTTTATTAAATATTTTATTCAATTTTTTTTTTATTGAATTTGAATTATGTTTATTATTAAATCTAATATTGAATGTCGCTTCAGCAATACCAGGTATCATATTATCAGCAGTATTTTTAATATTAATTTTAGTAACTTCTAAGTTGGTAGGTTGAAAGTCTTTTGAGCCATTATCAAATTTAATATTTTTAATTTCATTTAAAATTTTAATTAAGGATGTTGAAGGATTATTAGCTCTTTGAGGATAAGCCACATGACCTTGAATTCCAATAATAGTAATTTTGCCTGTCATACTGCCTCTCCTGCCAATTTTGATCATTTCTCCAAGTTTATTGGGATTTGTTGGTTCACCAACCAAGCAAAAATCTATTCTCTCTTTTTTCTTTTTTAAATAATCAACAACTTTTTTCGTTCCATTGATAGCATCACCTTCCTCATCTCCTGTGATTAATAAACTAATTGATCCACTGAATGAGTTTTTTTTATTAATGTAACTATTAACAGCGGCAACAAATGAAGCGATAGAGCTCTTCATGTCATTTGCTCCTCGACCAATTAAATGTCCTTTTTTTATAGATGGTTTAAATGGGTTTATTGTCCATTCTTTTAGTGAGCCAGGAGGCACAACATCTAAGTGTCCTGCATAACAAAAGTTAGGTCCTTTATCACCTAATCTAGCATATAAATTTTTTACTGGTTTGTGATTTTTTTCTTTAAATTCTAAAATTTTTGTTTTGAAACCCATTGATTTAAGTTTTTTTTCTAAAAACTTCATTATGCCAGCATCTATTGGAGTAATAGATGGGAATTTAATTAGCTCTTTTGCTAATTTGAGTTCATTTATTTTTGGCATTAACTTATTCTCTTAAAAGCTCGTTAATAGAAGTTTTAGATCTAGTTTTTTCATCTACTTGTTTAATAATTACCGCACAATATAAAGATGGACCCTTACCATCTTTGCTAGGAAGATTTCCTGGTACAACAACAGAATAAGGAGGAATTTTTCCTTGAATGACCTTTCCAGTATCACGATAAACAATTTTTGTAGATTGACCAATAAATACACCCATAGAAACTACTGATCCTTCTCCAACAATAACTCCTTCTACAATTTCAGATCTTGCTCCAATAAAACAATTATCCTCAATAATGGTTGGATTTGCTTGCATAGGTTCTAAAACACCACCTATACCTACACCGCCAGAAAGATGACAGTTTTTTCCAATTTGTGCACAAGAACCAACAGTCACCCAAGTGTCAACCATGGTACCTTCGTCAACGAAAGCACCAATGTTAATAAACGATGGCATTACAACAACATTTTTTCCAACATATGAGCCATGTCTAATAACTGAATTTGGTACCATTCTAAATCCAGCTGATAAATGATCTTTTTTTGTCCAGCCTGTAGTTTTGCCTTTAACTTTATCCCACCAAGTTGCATAGGGTCCCGGCAATGTATGCATTTCATTAATTCTGAAGCTCAAAAGTATGGCTTTTTTAATCCATTGATGGACTATCCATTCACTATTTTTTTTTTCAGCAATTCTAATTTTACCATTATCGACAAGATTAATTGTTTCTTTTATCGCGTCTAAGGTATTTTTATTAGTCTTTTTATTTATCTGTTCTCGATCTTCCCAAGCTTTGTTAATTATATCTTCAAATTTATGCATGATTAATTATTTTTTAATATATTAATTTTTTGAAGAAAAGAAGGCAAATTATTAATTTTATAATCAATATAAGATTTGTCAGCATCTTTTTTTGCAAAGGACTCTTCATTTTCTAGCCAGCAAGTCTTCATACCTAAATTTTTAGCTTGTTCTAGGTTATGAGCAATATCTTCAATTAAAATAGATCTCGTTGGATCTATATTAAATTTTTTTATAAGTTTTTTATAAGGATCAATATGCGGCTTAGGGATAAAATCTGAATCGGTAATATCGAAAGCTCCATCAAACAAACCATAGATACCCAGCTGCTTAGTAATATTTTCAACATGCGCATGAGATCCATTAGTAAAAATTATTTTTTTTTCTTTAATTTTTAAAAGCTCCTCTCTTAAAACTTTATCTTCTGGTAGCCAACTGATGTCAATGTCATGAACAAATTCGAGAAATTCATGTGGATCTATATTGTGATGATTCATCAATCCCGAAAGTGTAGTACCGTACTCATAGAAATATTTTTTTTGTATTTCTTTGGCTTTTTTAAGATCTACATTAAATTTTTTTGAGATAAATGAAGACATTTTTTTATCAACTTCAGAAAAAACTTTTGTTTGACCACTATATAAAGTGTTATCTAAATCAAAAATCCAATATTTTATATTTACTAAATCATTCATTGTCTTATCAAAGTTCCAGATCCTTTATCCGATAGCAATTCAAACAAAATAGAATTTTTTTTTCTACCATCAATAATAACAACTCCTTTTACACCGTTATTAGTAACATCAAGACAATTATTTATTTTTGGTATCATGCCCCCAGAAATAACACCATTGCTTATCAATTTTTTGACTGACTTAGAATTTATTTCTGGAATTAAATTTTTATTTTCATCTAAAACTCCCTCAACATCACTTATAATAATTAATCTTCTAGCATTTAAATATTTTGCAATGTATCCGGCAGCAGTATCAGCATTAATATTATAAGGTAAGCTCTTATCATCCAATCCTAGTGGCGCTATAACAGGTACCTTTCCTCCATTAATTACTTTATCTAAATTATCTTTAAATAATTTAACTGGGTTACCAACAAAACCTAGTCGGTCATTTTCTTTGACTACTGAAATTATATTATTCATTTTGCTATTGATTTGTTTTGCGTCACAATTTTTTTTTTTTAACGAGTCAACAATTTCTTTATTAAATTCGATTAATACACTTTCAACAATTTTAATAGTTTGGTTATCTGTGATTCTAAGTCCGTTAATGAAATTCGTTTGAATACCTGTTTCGTTAAGTTTATTTGATATCCTTTTACCTCCCCCATGAACAATTATTGGTATTAATCCCAATTTATTTAAAATTGAAATATTATTTATAAATTGATCAAATAAGTTTTGTTCGACTAAAACACTACCACCACATTTTATAACAATGTACTCGCTACGGTATTTATCTAAATAATTTTTGACCTCGGAAATTGTAGGCCCATCAGTAGGCAGGATTTTTTTTAATACTTCGTCTCGATTCTCTAACATTAAGTTGTTTTGACTTTAGTTCTTTTCATTATAAACACTTGTTGAGCCATTGTTAAAACATTGTTTATTGTCCAATAAATTACTAACCCAGCAGGGAACGGCGCAAGAATTATTGTTAGAAATAAAGGAAAGAACATAAATATTTTAGCTTGCATAGGATCAGTAGGTGCAGGATTTAATTTTTGCTGAACATACATTGAAACTCCCATAAGTATTGGCCAAGCGCCAATAACTAGAAATGAAGGTACATCATATGGCAAAAGTCCAAAAATATTAAAAACAGAAGTTGGATCTTTCTCAGATAAATCTTTAATCCACCCGTAAAACGGCATTTGTCTCATTTCAATAGTCACAAAAAGAACTTTATATAAAGCAAAAAAAACAGGTATTTGAACTAAAATCGGTAAACAACCTGACATTGGATTTACTTTTTCTTTTTTATAGAGTGCCATCATTTCCTGCTGAAGTTTCATTTTATCATTTTTGTGAAGCTCCTTAAGACGAACCATCTCAGGCTGAAGCGCTTTCATTTTTGCCATGCTTCTAAAAGAAAAGTTAGCTAGTGGGAAAAATACTAATCGTATACAAATAGTAATCGCAATTATTGCTAAACCATAATTTCCGAGTAATTTAAAGAAATAGTCAATCCCATAAAATAGAGGTTTTGTAATAAAATATAAAAATCCCCAATCAATTACTAAATCAAATTTGTCTATATTTAATTGTTTAGAGTAGCCATCAACAACATCAACTCTTTTCGCAGCAACTATAATTTGCATTTCTTCTTCAATGAATGAATTTTCACTTAGTTCAAGAGGCTGTGTAGAAATATAATTTGCTCTAAACTTTTTTTTGTAATCAAAAGTTGTTTTAAACTCTTTATTTCTTGGAGGAATAATTGAGCTTATCCAATATTTATCACCTATTCCAAACCAACCTTTATTTGCTTTTTTATTAAATTTTTCCTCTTCTATATCATCATAATCTTCTTCAATAAGTTCGCCATCAAGTGCCCCAAGCATTCCTTCATGCAGTATATAAAAGTTTGAAAGTCCATCAGGCATTCTATTTCTTATAATTTGGCCGTAGGAATAAAAATCAAATTTTTTATCTGAAGGATTTGTTATCTTTTGTTTAATAGTAAATAAAAACTTGTCATCTAATGAAATTATTTTTTCAAATTTAATCCCATCTTGATTTGTCCAAAAAATTTTTATGGGGGTTCCTTGAGTTAACTTGTTATTACCATCAATTGACCATATGCTATCAGAATTTGGAATATCAATATTCTTATCTGAGGATACAAAGCCACTTTCAATAAAGTACCCGTCCTTAATATTTCTAGGGTTCAATAAAACTACATTTTTATTACTCTCTAGTGAAGTATTATATTGTTTAAATGTCAAATCATCTATAATTGCACCCTTAAGTGATATCGAACCTATAATATTTTCATTTTCAAAATTAATTCTGTCAGTTTGACTGATTGCTTGTTCTCGTGAAATTTGAACTAATGTTTCTTTTTGATCTAAGCTTGGAGTGTCAGAATTTTTTTCAATTTTTTTTTTGTTTTGTAAATTTTTTGATGTCTCAATAGGCTCAGGTGCAAAAAATAAAGAATATAGAACTATTACTGCTGCCGAAAGAGAAATTGCTGCTACTACGTTTTTTGTATCCATTATTTCTTAATTTTTATGTTTTTAATTACTGGATCTAAACCTTCACCACCTCCAAGAAATTTTATTGGATGGCAAGATAAAATTCTTTTTAAACTCATAAAAAGTCCTTTAAATAAACCAAAGGTTTTTAATGACTCAATGCAATATTCTGAACAAGTTGGAAGGTATCTACACGAGTGACCAATTATTGGACTTATCAAATATTTATAAACTTTTATAAATTTAATAACGATCGTTATTGTGTAATTCATTAACATATTTTTTCTAAGTCTCTAAATAAGGTTTCTTTTATAATTGCATATTCGTTGTTTAACATAGTTGGCTTAGCAATAACAAGATATGAATAATCAAATTTTAAAGAAATTTTTTTCACAGCTTCATTTACTATATTTCTTAGACGTCTTTTTATCTTATTTCTCTTAACAGCATTTCCAATTTTCTTTTTTGTAACAAAGCTTATATTTAGCTTGTATTTATTTTTATCAACTAATTTACCAAAAAAGATTGATACATATTTATTAGAGATTTTTTTTTGTTTAAGAAGAAATTTAAATTCCTCATTTTTTGAAAGAGCAAGTATTTTGCTTTTCATTAGTATAAACTTATTTTTTTACAGTCGATGAAACTGTTAAATTTTTTCTTCCCCTAGCTCTTCTTCTTTTTAAAAGCTTTCTACCGCCTTTAGTTTTCATCTTAGACCTAAATCCATGCTTTTTTAATCTTTTGCCTTTTTTGGGTTGATATGTTCTTTTCATAAAATGTGGTTAATTTTTAAATAATTTTCGCCCTTTATAGTAATTAAATTTATAAATAGCAAATAGAACATTTTATTATTAACATCTAAATTAATGACAAAATCTAAAAAAATTAAATTATTTATAGGTCTATTTTATATTTCAGCTGTTAGTCTATTTTTATATTTTATATTTACAAAATTTAGCTTTCAAGAAATAACAAGTTATGAATTTATAAAAAATAACAGAGATTATTTTTATAGACTTAGACAAACAAACTTTTTTTTATTA
>MDSZ01196885.1_pt1 | contig 14194 bp, 12 predicted proteins | sample 811201 | NCBI WGS metagenome assembly MDSZ01 (sample SAMN05326647, study PRJNA326480) | marine metagenome | isolation source: seawater | place: Indian Ocean: North | collected 2010
TTATCATCTAAATTAACTATTTCTTCATCTAAATTAACTATTTCTTCATCCAATTTTAGTATATTTTCACTCATTATAATTTAATAGATTAAATACTTTTAAATTATAGTTTTAATTATATAATTTAGATAATCTAGTAAGATTAATAATATACTTCATTGTAATTTTTTTATTATTATCATCTTGCTTTCTAACACTATCTCTAATAACAGTTATCTTATCGTTAATGTATGAATAATCTCCTTCCCAGCTTCTTTTTGTCGCAATATCTTCTATATCATTTACATAATCTTTCTCTATAAAAAAATCTATATTTTCATTTTCTACTTCATCATCGTATTTATATGCTATTAAATATTTCCAGTAGTTAATTATCAACTTTGGATTTATCTTTCTTATACCATCAAAATAAACTTTTGCAGTTATTAAATCTTGATCGTCAGGAAAAATTCTTAAAATATCTTCTAAAAATTCATTAAATTGTTTTAAGAATGTTTTTAATATTTGACTATTGCTTGGAATCATTTACTATAATATTAAAGATTTATTTAATATATTTAATATTATTTAAATTTTTCTTATAGGTTTTGGTATATCCATATCCCTTTGTTCCTGAAGTTTTTCTAAACTTATCTCACCAACCTTATCAGGTTCATATGTATCAGGTGGAGTTGCTATATTTACATTTTCATCTATTTTCACATAATTATGCATCTGTCTTAAACCTCCACCACCTTTGGCTGATAAATCGTCTGACGATTGATCCCAATAACTATAACTATCTGATATACTATTCATTTGATTTAATCCATATGCTAAAGGTTCTTCATTACCATATGTAGCCTCTGTATTAATTTCTTGTTGTTTTGGTTGTAAGTGATTATATATCTGTTCACCAAATAAAACATGATGACTATGATTAAGTAATAATAATGCTGGTACTTTTGTTATTGTAGGTGGTAATATGACCTTTTGATTATTTTCAAGAATAATATAAGTTGCGCCATTGTTTTCTTTAACTCTTTTATCTACACATATAAAATGTATATCATCTTTTATTTTTTTAACTGAAGAAATTGTTTTTATCAATTTTTTGCAAGGTTCACAATTATTGCTATAGTATAGTATACTACTCATTTATACTATTACATTCAATATTTTAATATATATTTAACTTAAAATTGAATAAATAAATATTTATTATATTTATATAAATGGCTTCCAATAATATAACAAATATTAATGAAATTAATGAAAATATAACATTTGTTATAAGTAATACTAATGTAAGTATAGTGAATGCAATTAGAAGAACCATACTATCTGATATTCCTATTTTGGGATTTAAAACCACTCCACATGAAGAAAATAAATGTGATATTCTTGTAAATACTAGTAGATTTAATAATGAAATCATTAAACAACGAATGAGCTGTATTCCTGTTCATATAAATGATCTAAATATACCATATGAGAATTTAGAAATTCAACTAGATGTTAAAAATGAAACCTCAAGTACTATGTTAGTGACTACTGAATCCTTTAAAATCAAAGATACTAGCAATGATAGTTACATTTCTCAAGAAGATGTTAAAAAAATATTTCCACCAAATAAATTATCTAAAGATTTTATTCAAATTTTAAGACTTCGGCCTAAATTGAGCGAAAATTTGAAACAAGAACAAATTACTCTTAATGCAAAATTATCTATTGTCAATGCTAAGGAAAATGGATGCTTTAATGTTGTTTCTATTTGTACTTATAGTAATTTACCCGATAATAAAAAAATTCAAGAAAAATGGAATGAAAAAATTAATGAGCTTAAATCTCAAGGTTTAAGCGATGTAGAAATACAGTTATATAAAAAAAATTGGGATCTATTAGATGCTAAACGTATATATTTAGAAGATTCATATCTTTTTACCATTAAAAGTTTAGGAATCTATACATGTAGCAATCTTATAAAAATGGCATGTGATATTTTAATTAACAGGTTTGAACTTATTGCCTCAGGTAATGGATTCATTATTAAAGACAATGAACTTACATTGGAAAACAGCATAGATATAGTTTTTGAAAATGAAGATTATTCTATAGGTAAGATGTTGGAATATATATTTTATACAAACTATTATTTAAATAGTAATACTATCCATTATGTATCATTTTATAAAAGTCATCCACATAACGATGAGAGTATTCTAAGAATCGGTTTTATCAATAAAACCGATAAACCTGCTATATCTCAACTTCTTTCTTCGGTATGTATACTAGCTACAGAAACATTTAAATCTATCAAAAGTCAATTTTAATATATAAATACTACATATCATATTATTTTTTTAAATAATTAAAGTTATTTAATGAAATAATATCTACTTTAAATATAGATATGGATAAAACTGAAAATGTAACCCTTGAATTAGGAGATATTATCAAAATAACATCACCATTAAATGAAACAACCAATAACAACACATATATTATAGAATATATTGACACTAATGTAATTAAACTTATAAATGTAGAATCATTTCAAAAACATATATTGAATATAGACGAAAATGGTGATTTATTAGAAGATTATATTAATGAAATTATATTATTAGATAGAAATCAAAATAAAGGCTATGCAAAACAAAATGATCTTAATGTAAATACATGGATAGACATTCATTTCATCGGTGATTTACCATTTATCGTAACCGGAATTATAACTAATGTTGAAGAAGATATGATTGAAATTAAAATCTACCCAAATAATGATATTATTTACATTGATTTTGCTTATCAAGGTATTCCGGAAGAATTAAATATAAAAGAAATTAAAATAAGGGAAAAACCTACCGAAAAAGTTGATGAAGGAATTGAATTAGTTGAGGATATTACAGATGATTATCAATTAGATGCTTACCTTGTACCTGATGAAGTTGTAACTACCGAACTTAAAGACCTCATAATTGAAGCAGACTCGATTGTTATAGGAGAGGAATTAGGTGAAATTGAACAAACTCTCACAATAGATGACAAATTTAAACGATATGGTATTGAAAGTCAAACAAATGATTTGCTAGATGAACTTCTATCAACTATACCCACTTATGACAGAACCTCTAAGAAATTAAATGAAATACACACTATAATACAAAGATACAAACAATTAAGAAGTATATATTCAACATTTGACGAAAACAACAATGCTAATAAACCCAAACTTAAAGGACCTAATTATAAACCTTTAGTCGAAAAACTATATAATTTAACTAATTTATTGTATTGGCTTATACCTGTGGTAAATTTACAAAAAAAAGTATATGTCGAAGAATTAGAACAAGACCTTGATGACTATATTTATGTTAAAAATAATTCTATAGCATTTGATGTTATTAATCAAATGGAATTATACAATAATTACTTATCTAATAGCATTTCAATAGATAGTAATAAGTATAATCATCTTTATAATCAATTAGACAAACTTAATACACCTTATTACAATACAAATAATGATGATAATTTTACTTATAAACTTAATAACTTAATATTAGGTATAATTAATAATTATGATGAATTTGATACAGATACTATAAATAATGATACTATAACCAGAAATAAATTTATATTTCAACAATACATTGAAAAAGAACAAATTTCTATTAACGGATTTCTAATGTTTCCTGAACCTATATTGAGATATTCTGCCATCAATATGCCGGGTACCAATATAATGATTAAATCTGGATTTAATATTAATTCTTTCTATTACTTTAATTTACTAAATAATTTCACAAAAATAACAGGTACAGATGATAATACTGATGAGAACTTTTTAAAAGAATTTAAATATTACAATTTCAATGAATATATAGAAAATTTTGAAAATAAGGATACAAAATTATCTGAAATAATTACTGATAATATTGATGTTGACTTAGATAAAACATTTAATCAAACTAATAAGAACGAAAAGTATAAATTATTTTTAAACAGTATTGTACCTAAAACTAAAATACTATTTGATAAAATTAAAAAATATATTAATAAACCTCTTAATTTTATAAGTATAATTGAATATTTAGAGCCTTTTCATATATATCCAAGTGATATATCATTTAAACAATTTTTAAAAATTATGTTTTTTTTAAAAGAAGAACTTGTTGAATATAAAAAAAAATACCAAGAAAACAAAATATTATTCAATGAGCTAAAAAAAAATAAACCTTTTAAAATATTAAATATTTCAAATATATTAAATAATGTCGAAAAAGAAAATTTATCAAGTTATAATATTAATTATGATTTAAGTTACACATCATCTGAAATATTAAAAAAAATCCTTATAAGAGATAATGGATATCATTTTTTTAATATATTATCATTATCTAGTTTGCAACTAATAGGAATGGAAGATATTAACACGATAATTAATGAACAATTAGTTAAATTAAATGTTGAAAGTGGTTGTGCTAATTATAAAATTTCTAAAAAATACACTAACGAAAAAGCCCTCCTTAATGATAATGATAAAGTTATTTATTATGATAAAGAATTTGATCTAACTGATTATGATTTTATAAATAAATATCAAAAAGAACTATCCTCCTTACCAAAAGAAGAATTCATTATATTTTTATCTAAAAAACTACAAGAAGATAAAAAGTTAACACCAGATAAGTCTGTAATAGAAGCTAATGCTATGATAAGCAAACAAAGAGTTGTTTTAGATAATATATATGCTATATTACAAACCGATGACTCTAAAAAATATTACATAAGAAAAAATAACAAATGGTTATTAGATAATGACATCAAAGATAATATAAATTCAAAAGAAAGATGGGATAGCTTGTGTAATGTTCAACAGGATTGTTTAATTGTTAAAAACGATTGTGTAGATGGAAGTAATTACATTAATGAACAATTACTTAAAAATGTTTTAACTGAATATGATACTAAAAATGAAGCTAATAAGTTTGAAATAACTGAACAATTAAATTCTGATATTGTCAATAGTAAAGATATACTTGATAAACTTAATTATAATAATACAAAAAAATCTTTTAAACACAATGATTATCAGATTTCTATAGGTAATGATGTAAGTGTATTCGAAGGAATACTATCACCATATATAGAACTGAGAGATAGAATAATTGGTTATCAAGATTTTGTTAAAAAACAAACATATATTGTACAATTTGCTGAAAAATATACTAGATTAGCTAACGAAATTGATGAAGAACAACATTGGCTTTATTGTATAGAAACATCTACAAAATTACTTCCTAAATTTATGTTAATTCTCGCTAATGCTTACATTCAAAATTTAGATTATAATCAAAAATTACAAGAATTATGTAGAGACATTGGCGTTTTGTCTGATGATGGTGATACATGGGTCGATAAACATAGTGGATATGTAATTAAATCTATAGAATTTGATACTGATGAAGGTTATGATGAAAGTGGATTTAAATATAAAAGTCGCGATGAACTTGCACAAGATTTAGCATCAAATTTTTCTCTTGAAAATGTAAAGCTTTCGCCTGAGGTACTTATGTGTCATAATATTATTAATGCATTAGAAAACTTTATAGGCATTAATATATCGTCTTCCAAAGAGTTCATTACAACAAATGTTTTTATTCAATTAGACAAAGAACTAGGTGATCAGGAATCATACAATAGAATGGCTGAACAAATCAAGCTTAAAAAGGGTAAAAAAGTTCCAGAGTATTTATTTCAAAGACATTCGCTTATGTTACTTTTAACTATTGCTTATATGTTTGTTTCTGTTATTACTTTAACACCAACTCCTAAAATTAAAAAAACTTTCCCTGGTTGTATTAAATCTTTTAAAGGTTATCCATTAGACAAAGAAGATTATTCTGGTATAACATATTTTGCTTGCATAGTTGTTAATATTAAAAGCAGTGAACCACCATGGTACACACTAAAGAGTATATCCGAAAAACAATTAGTTAAAAAACTTACAATTTTACTTGATAAAATTTTATTAAAAGATCAGGTTATACAAGAAAAAATTAATAATAAATTACAATTTGACTTAACTAATGAAGATATAATACCTGATTCGATTAATGTAACTAATTGGGAAACTTTCCTTCCACCATTATCTAGTTTGACACTTAAACCATCTGAAAGTATAAGTGATGACTATATTAAATCTTTATTAAATAACATTTCTAATGGCAATGAAAATCAAATCAATCAAATTAATACAATTAACGGGAAAATTATACACTTTTCTATGTATATACAATTATTAATCTCTAATATAATTAAAAATGCTGAACCTATTCTTATGAATTCTAATAAAGAACCTTTTATTGATAATATATGTTGTAACAATGTTAAAAATGTCATGGATTTTTTAAATGAGAAAAATTCTAGTATTTATAAAACAAATAACGTTGTTTCATCTCTTTCAAATAAAATGAAACTTATAAAACAATTTACAAAAGCCAATATTATGTTTATTAATATTAATACTCGTAAACAATACCCGAATACAAGTGAAACACTAAGTGAAAATACTATATATAAGTCATTCATAATTTATTGCAAATTTAATAGTTCAACTATTATAAATAGCGATCTTTTAGATATATGTATCGATAATAAAAGTATGTTTAATGAAGATAATACCATACAAGAAAAAATTAAAATAATGAAACAAGAAAGTAAATTCTATAGTATAGAAACTTTACATCAATTACATAAGGTTATAAATAAACCCATTGATATTAATAATGATTCTACCATTCCTAATGTATTTGATAAATTAGAAGGGATAATCTATCAATTAACGTTACAAGAAGATAATAATATTCCAAAAGAGTTGCTCGATAATTTATTAAATTTACTGAAAGATAAAGAAGAAGTATTAGTAAAAGATACACAAAATATGCGAAATATTAAAAATTATTTAATTGTTAACAATAATAAACTTAAAATTTCAATAAAAGAATTCATCTCTAAAAACTCTAGAAACTCCAAAAAAACTTCGAAAGAAATCGATCTATTCTTTAACTTAATTGAAAAAATCTTTTCTGTTAAAAATCACAATATATTATCATCTAATGATCAAATAATGTATGACTCTACTGATCATTTATATAGATATTTAAATGATATTATCACAATATATCCAAATATGATTAAAAATAACGTTAGATACAATCATGGTGACACCAACATTCCAAAACATTGGGACCTTTCTCCCATTCATCAAATTGATATTAAAAATATTATGAAAAATCATTATAAATTATTATTTGAACTTTATGAAGATGATGATTTAATTGATTTTATTCAAAGATTACAACCTAAATTGTACAATTTATTATTGTTGGCTTCTAATATACCTAAACTAGCTACAATTGATAATGAAATGAATACAAGATATTGTTTTGATGCTGAAATATCTAACCTATTACATCAACACTTTATATTACTCGTTTTTGATAAATTTATAAATTATATTGATGAAGATTATGTAATTAAAGAAAGTAAAATTATTGCACCATTATCAACTGAAACATTCGAAGAAAAAGATAATGGAGATATATCACAAATAGAAATTTTAATTGGAGAAAAGAAAACAAATAGCGAAAAAGTATCTAATCTATTGATTATATTTATAAATACATACCTTGAATCATATTCAAGTACTATTTATGATTATTCAGATATTATGGAAAAAGTACTAAGATCAAAAGAAAAAGAAAAAGAACAATTTACAACTTATTTAAAAGAATTATCAGAAGATGAAAGAAAAGTTCAAGATATAATGAAGAAACAACAGCTAGAAAAATGGGGAAAAGGATTGCAAAAAGGTTTAATTCAATATGATAAAGATACCTATGATGAAGAAAGAGAACATTTAGAAAAAGTAGCAATAATGGAAAGAAAACTTGAGAAAAATGATATAGTTACGGATATGAACAAAGATATTTACATGCTAGAAACTATGACACAAGATGAAATTGCACGCGATATTGAAACTGAAGAATATGATATGTCATATATGCATAATGATGACGATTATGATGAAGATATGGAAGAACTAGCAATACAATTAGGTGCTATCAGAGAATATGATGATTAAATAAAATTTATTAATTAAAATATGTATTTTTAATATATATATGAAAATTTTAATTAATAAAAAAAAGAAAGTAAGTCTTGCTATCTATATTTTTATTATATTATTTATAATTATTCAATATATTAAACCTAGCTTTATATACACACAAAATGGTAATATTAGACAATTCGGTTTAGGTTATAAAAATAAAACTATATTACCTTTGTGGCTAATTACTATCATACTAGCAATTATATCTTATTATATCGTTATGTGTTTAGCATTGTATTCCACATAGTGATTCACATTTATCAATATTCTTTTTACTAACTATAACCGATACATTTTTAAAATGTATATAATCTCTATTATCATCTAATTCTCCTTCATGCATTTCAATCTCTCCTAGATCTTTTTTTAAAGCACAAGACATACTTACCTTATTATAATCATCTACATTTCTTGATACATGGTATAGATCTATATCAAACAATTTTGCACCATTTTTAAATCTATCTTGGCTATAGTAACTCTTTAAACATTTATTAATATTTTCTCTAGCAATAACTGCCAAAGATTCGCTATTTAAATTGTTTAGAGGATACAATTTATCTATAATCTTGTTAATAGTAGTCAAATCATATATTTTATTAAATACTGTTGGTACTATACAAATATCACCATTTACAATATTTGCTAATTTATGAAATGCTGAAGGGTTTCTAGCTAAATTCATAGACTCTCTTTCAGTTCTATTAAATAAATCTCCAAAATTTGTTGTTCCAGATTCCTTGCCCCAAAAACTACCACCCTGGACATATATTGGTCCTTTAATACGATCTTCTAATCTAAGTTTATCAATTAAATATATTATACCTGTACAAGGTCTCCCTACATTCGTAGTTATAATACTATAACTATTAATTAGCATTTTTAGTTCATTGAAATTTAAACACAAATTTAAAGGAAAATCATTTCTATTCATAAAACCAGTAATTTTAGGCAAATCATTGGATAAATGATGATAGATTTTTTGACTAACAGGATTCCTTTCATCTATAATATCTCGTGATATATACACTATTGTGTCTGGAAAAGCTCTAGCTAACCAAAATGCTGTTATAAATGCATTATTATAACTTTTAGTTTCATCATGATGATTTATATCACAAAAATTAAAATACTCTTTATCTCCTTCTGGTATTACAGGAACGATTAAAAGTAACTTTTCACCCTGTAATTTACGCATACCTATCTCCAAAAATTCATCTGCATCTGTCGGATCTACTGACAATATTATTAGTTTTTCGTTATTAGTAAATTCCATTTTAAATTTTTAATTAAAAAATATTTAAGTTAAATTTATTTATAATATCCTAGCTGATATGCATGTCTATATTTATGTGACATTATCCAATTTATATAATATTTTCTTATTAGTTTTTCACTTTTTAAACTCATACCTATACCATTTTTCATATAATTTTTAAAATTTTTATAATTATTTTTTTTAATTACATAATCCCAATTAAGTATCAATTCGTCTTTTAAATACAATAAAATATATTTTTCTATCTCATCAGGTAACAAATGAATTAAGTTATTAAATTTTTCTCTTTTTATCATACTTCGTGTTTGCACCATTTTTAGTTTAATTATTATTATAAAAAAACTTTTCAATTTATAATAATATTATGCAAAATCCAAAACTTGTTGATAGCGGAGCTAAATATTTTTTTAGAAAAACTCTCGAAAATTGTCATAACAAAAAATTAACATATTATAACAATTTGTATAATTTAATATTATTAATCATATTTATACTTCTTGTTTTAGCTACGTTAAGATACAAATATAAAGGTAAAATGACACCTCAAGAAAAAAAACAAAAGCAAGAAAAAGAAAGAGCTTATATACTTAATAAAATTAAGTCAATAGACATTCAAAAGCAAAAATACAGACAAGAAATCATAACTAATCTCCCTGATTTTGAAAATGAATATTATTATTTAAATGAAAAAAATAATATATAAATATAAGTATGGAAACTAAAAGTGAATTACATTTTGAACAAATCAAAAATGACGAACTAAGAAAAACAATTAAAGCTGTGCCTATTTCTGAACAAGTTATACCTGAATTATCTATATCACCACAAAAAACCATATTTACCGAGGATATAATCAAAGCTATGAATAAATATTATAAGCTTAAAGCTGATTATGAAAAAAAATATAGAAAAACTATCAAAACTATTAAAGATAATGACTCTTTACCCATCTTTAAAAAAAAAAAACTTATTAAAGCTATTAAGCCTAAGTGTATTAAATGTAAGCGTAATGTAGGTACTATATTTACAAATACTGATAGAATTCTTACTGCTAAATGTGGAGATAGTGTAACCCCTTGTGGTTTAGATATCAAAATACAAAGAGGTTCAATTATGACAGAAATTAAAGCTGCAGATTATTGGCAAAATGAAATAGAAAATGATAAATTTAATGTTATACAAACAAAATTAAATTACTTGTTTGGTTTTGTAAACGAGGAAGATTCTATTGTAAAGTTTAATGAATATAAAAATGTCATATCAGACACTCTAGAAGAATATACTTCGACATTAGAATATTTAATCCAAACTAAAGAAACTACTGAAAATATTAAATTAACAAATGAAACCTTAAATCAAAATTTAAATTTAATTAAAGAAAATATTGAAAAATTTATTGAAACTAACGATATTCAATACATTAAAGATGCTGTTGAAATTAATATTAAAAACATAAGACCTATGGTCACTTTAATTACCAATCTTAAATATAAGTATTATGCAATTCATTATGATGAAGATAATGAAATACATACTTTAGTAAAAAAACCATACACAATAGAATCTATAGAAAGAGTTATAGATAAAGAACCTAAAATAATTAGTTATAAAATTTAGAATCTTTGCGTAAATATTACTCATATGATTTCATTTATTATACTATATGAGTGATACAACAAATATTAATCAATTACCACTTGTTAATGATATACCACAAAACATAGTACTAAATACACAAGATAAAGAACCTGTCTTACAAGTTCCTATTAATACTACTGAAAATTTACAACAATCACAACAACCCAATATGTTTAGTTCAGATAATCAAATAGATTTTGTTAAAAATATTAATAAAGCTGCTGAAACTGGTGCCACACAGTTACCTTCACGAGATATACCTAGAAACACCAACAATATCACTATTGATCCTAACGTTAAGGTAAATTATATTGAAGAAAATAAACAACCTGATTATATCAATTTACATGATTCTGAAGAAAATATGATTGAAAATACCAATAAACGTATTCAAAATAATAGTCTAGTTAATAAACTTTTTGAAGAATTTCAGATTACTTTAATTATTATTATATTATTCTTTCTATTTCAATTACCTTTTTTTAATTCTAAATTGTCTAAGTTTATGCCTAAATTATTTGACGACTCAGGTAACCTTAAATTTTATGGAATAATCGTTAAAAGTACACTATTTGGATTCGCTTTTTACAGCATAACAAAATCCTCGGATACATTCCTTAATAAAATGTCCTAATTAATTTAAACCGGTTCGTTTAAACAAAATTTATTATTATAACCCTGATTTATACATCTATGATATGAGTCTAAAAATCCGTCCTTATTTGAAAATTTTATATTTCTTATTGCTAATAACATTATTATTAAAAAAATAACTATATTAAATCTAGAATACATTATATATTTAATATAGAGGAATTTTAAAACCATCATCTTTTTTTTGATTCAACATAAATAAATCTTTAACTATCTTTTTTTTACTTTTACTTTTACTTTTAGTTTTACTTTTAGTTTTACTTTTACTTTTACTTTTACCATTTTTTTGTGTCTTTTTCTTTTTCGGCTTTTTATCTTTCGGCTTTTCATCTTTCGGTTTTTCATCTTTCGTTTTACTTTTACCTTTATTCTCGTTAGGAATGTATCTTAAAAACCACTCTTCATATTCTTTTGTTTTTTTATTATTCATCAATTCATTATATTTTTTTGTTTTTTCTTCTCTTATATCTTCCAATGTAGATTGATAACCATAACAATTTATACTAAATCTTCGTAATACTCCTTTTTGTTGTAGTCTATTTCTTTGTTGTACTTTAAAAAGAAATTCTGCCATACATAATATACGATTTTTATCATAATATGGTCTATTAGCATAAATGAATGCCAAATAAAAGCTCAACATAGTATCAATTGTTGCTACTCTTACCCTTCTTTTATCTATTTCAACGACGTTATAACTATGACATGCCAATGGTTCATATATAAAACATATAGTATCTTTACCAAATCGAACCTCATAATGTGCCGCAATAACTTCTCCAATACGTTCTCTTTTAATTACTGATATATTTTTGTATCCATTATATTCTAATCTTTCTTTTACTACTGTAGCAGTAAATTGTGGCTTCAAGGCCATAACATCGAAGTCTGGGTTTTTTTGTATAATTCTTTTACCTTCTTTTTTTGGCATATATGTTGAATATATACCATGAGCTAAAGATCCAAAAAAAACTACACCTTGCCCTATTAATGTATCCCTAACTATATTAAATATATCTAATTCTTTCTCTTTATTTTCCAATTCAAATCCTCTTTGAAAATTCATATTTAAACAATCCACACCATGTAATGGATAGTTTTTATTTAACAATATCAATCTCTTTAAAACCTTTTCCCAACGACTTGTGTCGCCCTCAGGTCTAGATAACTCCAAATACATGGCCATTCTTAAATAATTCGGTGGAGCATATAATATGCTACCAACACTTATACTTTCTTTCAATATCGCATTAAATAGCTCATTGTTCATGTATGTTATATCTGCTACTGGAATATAATTTACAAATACTTTGTATGTTCCATAATGTACGCCAGCTTTAGCTTCTACATCATCAAAATCTTTTGCATATATATCGGCCAACTCTTTAGCATCATCTAATGCATTAGGAGAAAAAAAATCATAATCTGGAATTTCTAAATCCTTATTATAAAACTGATCTTGTTCTGGTAAAATATTATTAATCGCAGTACCTCCATAACATATTAACTTTTTTCTTCTAATAAATTCTTCTACTATGCTAATTATGTTTTCTATTTCTGGACCTTTAACTGCTCTTTTTTTTTGGCGCTCTTCAGCCAAATCTACTGCACTTCTTAGAATTTTTAATTCCAATTCTTCTAAATTACTCATGTATACTATATATTTAGATTAATTTACTCATTATATTATTATACCAGTATTTCCTAATCTTAGTTTTTGTATTATCTCTTTTATTCACTATTGTAGGTTGATTTATAGCATATAGATTCGTGGATGATTCGCAACTATTATATTCTCGTTCATCCTCGTCTTGGTCGGCATCCACTGTATGTTTATCACTATACATATGTATAAACGCACTACCATTATCATAAAACCATTTAATATAATTATTTAAATTACCCAACTCTTCAAAATCTAATAAATCTTCTTTATATTCACTTTTAAGGTCTACCCACGGAATCAATGAATAATCTTTTGGTATTTTTTCTCTAAATGACATGCCTATAAAGTTTATTTTTGCTTTTTTGTGATAACAATAATTAGGATTTATTTTTATATCATCTGGAATAGATATCTTTAGTATATCAGTTTTTAATCTAAGTTTATTGACACTATTTTCGTTATCCATTAGATTTGTATTATTTACTTGAAATACATTAAAAACATCATTGGTTTCAATATTACCGCTGCCGCAATAATCATTAGATAAGTTTGTAGAAGCTTTTTCCCCTATTAAATTTAAATAATTTCCTATTATAGACCCATTATATGTCTCTTCATGTATATCGCTAGACATATATATAATACCCGATAGATCTGTCATCGATTCACTACCTTCTATCTTCGAATTTTTATGCTGAGGAAGTGTGCCATTGCTTATATCATATGCTACCTTATCATAGAATTCTATTGTTGTTACTTTTATTCGTAAATTTACTATTAAAGGATCCTTATGCAA
>MDSZ01026567.1_pt1 | contig 14193 bp, 15 predicted proteins | sample 811201 | NCBI WGS metagenome assembly MDSZ01 (sample SAMN05326647, study PRJNA326480) | marine metagenome | isolation source: seawater | place: Indian Ocean: North | collected 2010
AAAAAAAGCACCAGAACTTATATCTGAAGGGATTTTGTAATTTATTGGTTGAATATTTTTTTTACCTTTAATATTTATAAAATCAAAATTTTTTTTACTCTCAACTTTAATTGGTAATTTCAAATATTTAAAAATCAGTTCTGTATGATTACGAGATTTTCTGGCTTTAATAGAACAATTTCCTGTTGTGTTTAAAGCTGCCAACATAATACTACTTTTACATTGAGCTGATCCAATATTTTCAAAATACTTAATAGGCCTAGGTTTTTTCGTGCCGTAAATCTTAATTGGAAGCTTACCGTTATTTGTTTTAAAATTTGCACCAAACTTTTTTAAAGGTTTTACTACTCTTAAAAAATCTCTTTTAGATAAACTTTTGTCCCCCTTAAGAGTTATTACTTCTTTAGAGTGTGTTAAGAGTCCAAGAATTAATCTTCCAAGTGTTCCAGAATTTCCTGAATTTAATATAATATTTTTTTTATATTTAAAACCGTTCAAACCTCTTCCATGAATTTCACAGGAATTTCTGTAAAGTCTGATTTTTATTCCTAATTTCCTTAGACATTTAAGCGTGTTAATCACATCCTCAGATTTAAGTAAGTTAATAGCCCTTGATTTACCTATTGCCTGTGATGCTAATAAAGCCCACCTGATTGATAAACTTTTATCACCTTCTATATATATGTTTTTTTTGAATGGTTTTATGGTTTTAGAAATTTTAATTTTATCTTTCATTAAAAAATTAAACTATTTTGAATGAATCTCCAAAATACACATTTTTAGCATCAATGTTTTGAATCAAATTATTAGGTGTTCCTTGAGCTACTACTTTTCCATTATGAATAATTGCCGCTGTATCAACACAAGCTAATAAATCTCGAGCTTGATGATCACATAAAATTACAGAAATATTATTAAAACTTTGAAGATTTACAATTATCTCCTGCAATGTTTTAATTGTCATAACATCTAAAGCTGCAAATGGTTCGTCCAATAGTAAAATTCTTGGATTTGAAATTAACGAAATAGCTATTACTAATTTTTTTTTTTTGACCTCCTGATAAAAAATCAGCTTTAATATCTCTGATCGGATCTAGTTCAAATTTTGAGATTAAAGAGTCAATTTTTTCGTTTCTGTAACTTAAATTATCAATAGTAATTTCTGCAATAGCTTTTAAGTTTTCATAAACAGTCAGATCATGAAAAAAACCTCCGTATTGAGGCACAAATCCAATTTTAAATTTTAATGTTCTTTGATAAATTGGATACTGATTTACTACTTTTGAGTCAATAATAATTGATCCAAAATCAGGTGATATCAATCCAGTTATTAAATTAAATATTGTAGATTTACCAACACCGTTTGGGCCCAATAGTCCTAAAATTTGACCATTATTCAATTTTAAATTTAAATTATCTAGTATTTGTTTTCTCCCAAATTTCAAAGAAATTTTTTCAAGTTCGAGTATTGGAGTAATCTCTTTAAATGATTTTATTCTAAACTTTTTTACATTGGACATGTTAAGCTCACTTTGATGTAATTTTTACCTTATTTTTAGAATTATTCATAAAAATTTCTACATTTTTTGATTTTAAATTAATCCTAATGTTGTCAGTTTGAATTAAACCTTGCAAACCTTCGTACATCACATTTTCTGAAATTGTAACAATATTTTCATCAAAATTTAAGAGTAATTTTTGCGACGAAATTTCATTATCAAGATATGTTATTTTAACGTTTTTAGTAAATAAAGTTTCATAAGTATTATTGTTAAATACAGCATAATTTGAGACAATTGTAAACGAAAGATTATTTTCATCTATTATTTTTGCTATAACTCCTTGCATGTTAACAATTTCATCATTAGCAGAATAAGTAATTTCACTTAAATCAGATGATATAGAATATTGACTGTTATCCTCAAACTTTACATCATACATTAAGTTTTTTATTAAATTACTTTGAGACTCTTTTTTAGATACTTGTGGTTTAAGTGTCTCTTTTTTAACTAAATCTGAATAAACTATTGTTTCATCTTTTTTAAAATAAATATTATAAAATGATATGGCAGAGATAATCAAAATAAGAAAAATTATAAATTGTGCTATTTTTTTCATCTTTTAGTCTAAATTTGCTAAAATGTTATGAATATGAAGGACACCTATAGTTTTATTTTTTTTTCCATTTTTATAGACACACAAATTCGTAATTTTTTTTTCATTCATTAAAGTTAAGACGTCAACCGCCAAGGTATTTTCTTCAACACTATAAGGGTTTTTTGAAATCAAATTCTTGATTTTTAAATGATCGATTTTCCTTTTTTTTGCATTAATCGTTTTAAATCTCCGTCAGTAAATACCCCTGTTGTGAGACCCTGTTTATTAATTACAACACCAAAACCTAATTTTTTGGAGTTTATAATTTTTAAGGCTTTTTTCATATTAAGTTTATCACTTATAAAAGGTATTTTACTTTTTGTAAGCATAAGATCATTTGCAGTTTTGAGTTTGTTTCCAATATTGCCAGCAGGATGAAATTTTTTAAAATCTAGTTTACCAAATTTCCTTTTTTTCATCAAAGCAATTGCTAAAGCATCTCCAATTGATAGTTGTATGGTTGTGCTTGAAGTTGGAACAATATCAAAACCAGACTCCATTACTTCAGGAATATATAACTTTATATTTGACGATTTATAAAGATGAGAGTCTTTATTAGAAACAATTCCTATTAAAAAAACTTTGTTAGATTTTGCATATTTAATTATATTTTTAAGCTCAGAGGTATTTCCTGAATAACTTAGTAAGATTAATATGTCTTTATTAGTTATTCTTCCTAAATCCCCATGAGAACAATCGCTAGCTGAAACACTAAAGGAAGGAGTGCCCACAGAAGATAAAGTTGCTGAGATTTTAGATGCAATAATCCCACTTTTTCCAACACCGCAAATTATTATTTTTGATTTACATTTATGAATTTTATCTACAGCATCATTAAAGTTGTTGTTTATAGAATTTCTAAGTTTCTTTAAAGCCTTAATTTGTAAATCTATTACACTCTTTCCAGTTTCGATCGTTTCTTTTTTCATTTTTAATGTGCCCAGATGTCTTCTTTAAACAAAGACAAATCAAGGTCTACTCTAGTTTTTAAAAATTTTAAACAATCTTTGTATAAATCTACTCTTTTTTCTCTTTCTAATATCTTTATTAATCCCTCATGAATTTTATGTAGATATATTACATCGTTAGCACAATATTTCAGCTGAGAATTATTTAATTCTCCACCAAAGTCTGAACTTTGAAATTGTTTACTAATATCAATGTTTAAAAATTCTTTAATTAGAGTTTTTAAAGAATGGTTGTCAGAATAAGACCTTGCTAATTTTGAAGCTATCTTAGTATCAAAAATATTGTTTGTATCAGTTTTAAGATAATATTTTATATGTGCGAGATCTGCCCTAGCATAATGAAATATTTTTATAATATTATTGTCATTTAAAACTTTAATTAAGTTAGGAGCTTTATAGTTAGATCTATCTAATTGAACTATATGTGCATCATTTTTTCCAGAGGATACTTGAATTAAGCACAAAGGATCTCTTCTTACATTCAGTCCCATAAATTCACCGTCTACAGCAATAACATTGCCTAATTTTAAATCTTCTGGTAAATCATTTTTGTGTAGTTTAATTTCAATGCTCATTTTAAATATATATATATGAAAGCAAAAAATTGTCTAATATTTGGTGGAAGCGGTCAAATTGGTAGATACTTAATCCGAAAGTTAACCAAAAACGACTATACAGTGACAGTTGTAACAAGAAATATTCATCAAAAAAGTTATATAATTAAAACTCAAGCAAATGCTGGTTTTATAAAAATTGTTGAAGCAAATATTTTTGAAGAAAAAAAATTAAGAAAATTATTTGAGGAGTCAGATATATGCATTAATTTAGTAGGAATTCTATTTGAGTCAAAAAAAGGCAATAATTTTAAAAATATTCACGTGTTGTTCCCTTCAATTTTATCGAAGTTATGTAAAGAATACAAAATTAAACATTTTATACATCTATCAGCACTTGGCATTAACGAAGCTAAAGATTCTAATTACGCGAAAAGTAAATTAGAAGGTGAAAAGCAAATACTCGAAAACTTCCCATTAGCAACGATTTTAAGGCCATCAGTTGTATATTCTGTTGATGATAATTTTACAACAAATTTTATGACATTATTAAATAGATTACCTTTTTTTCCACTTTATTACTCAGGAAAAACAAAATTTATGCCAATACATTGTTCAGATTTAACAGATATAATTCATTATATAATATCTAAAAAAATTTATTCTAAAATAATAGAATGTGTTGGGCCTGAAACATTATCAATGAAAGAGATATTACAAAGACTACTTAAATTAATTCAAAAAAGAAGATTGTTAATTTCTTTCCCATTGGGAATCGCAAAATTATCGGCAAAATTTTTTGAAATATTTCCAAAACCACTGCTTACTTTGGATCAATTGAAAATTTTGAAATATGATAATGTCAATTCGGGAAGATATAAAACAAATTTTGATATTGGTTTACCTAGCAAAAGATTTTTTGATGATGAAGTAGGTAAATATTGTCATATGTGGAGAGAAGGGGGAGAATATACAAAAAAAAAATTTTTAAACAAAAATAATTAATTAAATTATAATAAATAATTAATTTAAATTGACTGTATTTTTTTTTCTATAAATTCTGGGACTTCATCTTTTTTTGTTACCTCATCCTTTTTTCCTTTGGGTTGATAAGCATATAGCAAATGAAGTTTACAATAAGAAAAATCTTTTAGCGAAGATCTACCACAAAAATAAAAAGACTTTTCATCTGGGTGACCAATTGGCCATTTACAAGAATTTTCATCTAATTCCTCTAATTGTTTAGGATTTTCAGGCTCAAAATTCTTATCAATAATCAATGATCTAAATTTATTTCTTCTACCTTTTCTTCCATTAACATTTTGATTATTATTTGAGACGTTGTAAGTTTCTTTAGAGGCTGCAGCTCTGGTCTTAATTTTAGCTGATAAATTTAACCTATGAGCTTTCCCTATTACTGCATTTCTGGTAATTCCACCAATGATTTCGGCAATTTGACTAGCAGTACTTCCTTTACCCCATAATTCTTTTAACTTTGCTACTTTTTCGTCAGTCCAACTCATAAGCACTATATTTTGTATTTATTAATAGTTTAAACACAATATACAGAAAAATAGTATAAACAAACAATAATAATTTTTAGGTTATTCACAAATTTTATAATAATTAAAAATATTTATATTCAATCGCAACTTGTATTAAATATTTAAGTTTATAAAAAAGAAAAATAATATGAGTTATTTAACCAATAATTATAATAGAAAAAAAATTTCTTTTGTGCGAGGCAAAGGCAGTTATCTTTTTACCTCATCTGGCACTAAATATTTGGATTTTGTACAAGGAATTGCAGTTAACTCTCTAGGCCACGCTCATCCGAAATTAATAAAAATAATTAACAATCAATCAAAAAAACTTTGGCACGTATCTAATGCTTTTGAAATTCCAGAGGGAGAGTTGTTAGCAAAAAAATTAGTAAAAAAAACTTTTGCTGATTATGTTATGTTTCAAAATAGCGGCACAGAGGCGACCGAGGCTGCAATTAAAGTAGCCAGAAGATACTTTTACTCGATAGGAAAACCAACTAAAAATAGAATACTTTGTGTTAAAAATTCCTTTCATGGAAGAACTCTAGCGGCTATTTTCGCAAGTGGATCAAAAAAGATGACAGAGGGCTTTGGTCCCAAGATAAGTGGATTTGATCATTTTAATTTTGGAGATCATAGATCTTTGAAAAAAAAAATAAATAAGAACACTGCTGCAATAATGATAGAAACTATTTTAGGAGAGGGAGGCATAAAAGTAATTCCTAATTGGTGTATTAGAGAATTAAGAAAATTGTGTAATCAGAAGAAGATTTTGCTCATTTTAGATGAAGTACAATGCGGTGTTGGTCGTTCAGGTGATTTTTTTGCTTTTGATAGTTCAAATGTGAAGCCAGACATTGTTCCAATAGCTAAAGGATTGGGAGGGGGTTTTCCAATAGGTGCTGTGTTAATGAATAAAAAAGTTGCATCAGGTATGATTCCAGGAAGTCATGGTTCAACATTTGGTGGAAATCCTCTTGCAATGAAAGTTGGTAACCAAGTTGTTGATATTATATCTAATAAAAATTTTTTAAACAAAGTTAAAAAGAAATCTGTTTATTTGCATGATAAACTAAATTTATTAAAAAAAGATTTTCCTAATATAATTAAAGAAATAAGAGGTAGAGGACTACTTATTGGAATTCAATTATATAATGATCAAACTAATTTTATAAAATCATTGATGAAAAATAAACTTTTAACCGTAAAAGCTTCAGAAAATGTGGTTAGAATTTTGCCCCCACTTAATGTGAAAAAAAAAGAAATAGATCAAGCAATTAGTATAATTAAAAAAGTTTGTCGAGATTTCAAAAAATGAGAAATTTTATAAAATTATCAGATATTCCCAGTAAGGATTTGAGAAAAATTTTATTAGACGCTAAAAAAAGAAAAAAATTAAGAAGAAAATTAAATAATTTAGATACCGATAAAGGATCTCCACTTAAAGGAAAGCTACTAATACAAATGTTCGAAAAATCTAGTTTAAGAACAAGATTAAGTTTTTATTTATCTATTCGTCAACTTGGTGGAAGCGCGCTAACACTCAGACCAGATGAATTACATTTATCAAAAGGAGGAGAAAGTATAGGTGACACTGCTAAAATTTTATCCAACTTTGGAGATGCTTTTATGTTAAGAACAGATGATGACAAAAAATTGGAGGAATTTAAAAAGCATCTTTCTATACCAATGATTAATGGATTGAGCCCAACATCTCATCCCACTCAAATTTTATCAGATGTTTTCACTGTTGAAGAAATTAAAAAAAAACCTATTTCAAAAATAAATATTTCCTGGATTGGAGACTCTAATAATGTTTTAAATAGTTTAATTGAAGCGTCAATTAAATTTTCTTTTAAATTAAAGATTGGTTGTCCTAAATCATACGTGCCTAAAAAAAAAATAATTAAATATTTAAGTAAACATAATAGTAAAATTTCAATTCATAATGATCCTAGAATAGCAGTAAAAAATGCTGATGTAATTTTTTCAGATAAAGTGATTTCTTTAAATGACAAAGTAGATAAAAATAAAAAATTAATTCATTTTAAAAATTTCAGAATTACTAAAAAGTTAGTAGATTTAGCAAAAAAAGATTGTATTTTCTTACATTGTTTACCCCGAGGAACTGAGATAGATAATGAAGTTTTTTTAAGTAAACAATCTAAAGTTTGGCAGCAAGCTTTGAATAGAGTTCACGTTCAAAAAAGTATTTTATTATATTGCTTTGGTAAATTAAGGTAACGGAAGAGGATTATCAGAACTCTGGTTAAGGTATTTAATTACAGAGGCTCTATCACTCTCTTTTCTTAATCCAGCATACGCCATTTTAGTACCTTTGATCCATTTTGTTGGCTTTATTAAAAAGCCATTCAACTCTTCAAAAGTCCATTTTTTACCATACTCTAATAACGCTTTTGAATATTTATAACCATCTAAACCACCCACATCTCTACCAACAACATTGTATAAAGCTGGTCCAATTTTATTTGCTCCACCCTTTACAATAGAGTGACAGGCTGCACATTTTTTAAAAACTTTTTCACCAGTTTTCGCATCGCCTAAAGACATAAGGGCTACGATGTCAATTTTATCATCTGCAATTTTTACGTTTTTAATAGTTTCTTTTTGAACAGATTGATCTAGGCCTACACTATAACTAGGGGTTTTTGGCTTTTCCACATGAAAAATTATATTTGATAATTTGCTTAATCCAATCAAAAGTAGAGCAACCATAAGGACAGCAGCTACTATTTTGTTTATTTCAAAAGAATCCATTTTATAAAATTTATTTTGAACGTATAACACTATAAATAAAAAATTGCTTATATTTAAATGTACTATTTTGCCTCTATAAATTTTTTCACAAAATATTATAATTATGAACAAAACATTAATAATTATTCCATCTAGATTAGGTGCCTCAAGACTTCCAGGAAAACCTTTATTAAAAATTCGAGGTATTTCTTTAATTTCTCATGTATTTAAAAGGGCAGAGGAAGCAAATATTGGCGAGGTGTTTGTTGCAGCTGAAGATCAAGAAATTATAGATGATGTTAAAAAAAATGGTGGGCAAGCAATATTAACAAGCAAAAAGCATAAAACGGGAACAGACAGAATTTTTGAATTATTTACTAAAATTGGTCGAGAGGACGTAGATTTAGTAATGAATCTACAAGGAGACGAACCATTGATAAATATTGAGGATATTAAAAACTTAAATAGTCATATGATTAATAAAAAGGCTAAAATTGGTACACTTGCATCTACAATTTCAGATAAAAAAGTCTTAAATAATCAAAATGTCGTTAAAGTATTAACAAATGAAATTCTTACTTTTTCAAAGTTTATAAGTGCAGTTGATTTTTTAAGAAATTTAGAATTTTCAAATTTAGTTAATAAGAATGTCTATCATCATCATGGGGTTTATTGTTATAAATTAGAAGTCTTAAAAAAATTTGTATCTTTAAGTCAAACCCCGAAAGAGAAAATATACAAGCTTGAACAATTAAGAGCACTTGATAACGATATAAAAATTAAAGTTGCCTTGGCAAAATCTTTTTCAATGGGAGTAGACACTAAAGAGGATTATCTAGCTATTAAAAAAATAATGGAATATAAATAGAAATGATGAAAATTTATTTCCAAGGCACGTTCGGCGCTTATTCGCATTTAGCTGCTTTATCAATTTATCCAGATGCTGAAATTATACCATGTAAAACTTTTGATGAATGTTTTATAAGGGCATCTAAAGATGAAAAATCTAAAATTATTATTCCAGAGTCAAATAGAATTACAGGAAATATTGGAATTGAATATTTAATATTTAAATATAGATTAAATATTTACTGTGAATATTTTCAGAAAATAGAACATAATTTACTTTCGATTCCGGGTGCAAAATTATCTGATATAAAAAACGTTTATTCTCACTCACAGGCCTTATCACAATGTTCAAATTTTATTAAATCACAGAAATTTGTAGAACATGTAAGAGCTGATACGGCTGGTTCCGCTGAAATGGTCTCAAAGACTAAAGATAAAAAAAATGCAGCTATAGCTTCGACTCTAAGTGCAAAAACATATGGTTTAAGCATAATTAAAAAAAATATAGAGGACGAAACAGGCAACTTAACCAGATTTTTAATCATGGGAAAAAAGATATCTCAACCAGAGTTTGGAAATAAAAAATATATTACATCCTTTTTATTTAAACTAAAAAGTAAACCAGCTGCACTTTATCAATCATTGGGTGGGTTTGCTATCAATGGTGTAAATTTGACTAAATTACAAAGTTATCCTGAAAAAAATTCTTTCGACTCATATTTTTTTCTTTGTGACTTGGATGGACATATTGAGGAAAATAAAGTTAAAAAATCTTTAGAGGAATTAGGATTACATTGTGAAGATTTTCACGTTCTAGGTGTTTTTGAGGCTGACAAAATAAGAGAAAAGTAGGATTTTTAATTTCTTGTGGATTAGAAATTATTACTGCTATAATAGTTTTGGAGGCTAGGGCGTTTACTGCATGAATCCGACCAGGTCCTAACGGAAGCAATCGTAATGACAGTTTGACGGGTCTAGTCTCCTTAAGAAAAATATGAATAAAAGCGCAAATGTTTTAGCATCAAAATATCGGCCTCAAACTTTTGAGGATCTTATTGGACAAGAATTAGTTGCTGAAACAATTATTAATTCTATAAAATCTGATAAAATTCCAAATGCATATCTCTTTACTGGGATAAGAGGTGTAGGAAAAACAACAATCGCTAGAATAGTTGCAAAATCTCTAAACTGTTTAAATGGTTTTGAAAATTTATGCAAAGACAAGTTTTGTAGTAATTGTGAATCAATTGCAAGTTCAAGTCATATAGATGTTTTGGAAATGGATGCTGCTAGCAAAACAGGAGTAGATGATGTCAGAGATTTAATTGAATTTTCAAGATACGGACCTAATTCCTCAAAATATAAAATATTTATAATTGATGAGGTTCACATGTTGAGTAAACAAGCATTTAATGCATTGTTAAAGACTTTAGAAGAACCTCCTCAATATAAAAACGGTGGAAGTTTAAAATTCATTTTTGCAACAACAGAAATTAAGAAAATTCCGATCACAGTTGTGTCAAGATGTCAAAGATTTGATTTATCAAGGATTAAGTCATTACAATTACTTAATTATCTTAAAAAAATTTGTCTAATAGAAAATGCCAGGGCCTCTGACGATGCGTTAAAGTTGATAGTAAAAATTTCAGAGGGCTCTGTAAGGGATGCCCTATCTTTACTTGATAGAGGACTGTTAACTTTAAAAACAAATAAAGAACTAGACTTATTAAATGCGCAAAAGATATATGGATATTTTGATAAGTCACTATTGATTGAAATATTTGAATTTATTCTAAAAGGAAATGAAAAAGAGGTAATTAATCTTTATAGAAAAATTTATGATCAAGGAGTTGATCCTAAAGTATTTTTAAATGATTTTATGGAGTTAATTTATTATTTCAAAAATATCAATTACCTTACACTAGAGAGTACTAATTTTTCCCTTAATGACGAAGAATTTCTTAAAATCAAAAAACTTAGTGAGTGCATCGAGAGCAGCGTTCTGATTTTATTTTGGCAATTTTCAATAAAAACTCTTGACGAAATCGATATTGTTTCAAATCAAAACCTTTCAATAGAGATGTTCTTGCTAAGATTAATGCATCTTAGTGATTTTAAAAAGAAAAATTTAAATTTAAATAATCAAAATAAAAATTTTGATCAAAAAGAAATTGAGATAACTAAAATATCTTCTGACAATAAATCTAAAAAAATTGATCAAATAAAAAATATTACTCAAGAAAAAAAAGTAAAATTCGAATCTCAAACGGAAACAATCAATGAAAAAAACATTATAAACTCTTTTGATCAATTGATTAGTATGTGTTATCAAAAAAAAGAAGTAAAATTAAAATATGAATTAGAAAAAAATGTTAGGCTTGTAAGCTTTGAAAAAAATAGAATAGAAATATCTTTTAACGATGATTTGGATAAAAATTTTGTTAAAGAATTATCATTAAAACTTTTTGAGTGGACAGATGAAAGATGGATCATATCTTTGACAAAAGATATGGGGGAAAAAACTTTAAAAGAAAAGGAAGAATTAAAAAAAAAAAATCATATAGATAAAGTGAAAAAATCAAAAAGTTATTTAAGTATTTTAGAAAAATTTCCAGATGTTAAATTGATGGATGTAGATATTAAAAAAAAGTAAGTATAAAATGAACGATTTTAACAAAATAATGGATAAGGCAAAAGAGCTTGAGGCTAAAATGAGGGAAAGCCAAGAGAATATTAAAAAAATTAGGGCTGAGGGAGTTTCAGGTTCAAATTCAGTTAAAGTAATCCTAGATGGTGAGGGAGAAATGCAACTGATTGAGATTTCAGATGAAACTTTGAGAGAAGAAAAATCAATTATTGAAGATTTAATTTTAGCAGCACACAATAATGCCAGAGCTCAACTAAAAACTAAAACATCAGAAGAAATTTCAAAAGCTACAGGTAGCTTCGGAATTCCTGGATTTAAATGGCCAATTTAAAAAATGCAAAATATAAATGAGATTGAAGAATTAATAAAAATTATATCAAAACTACCTGGTTTAGGACCAAAGTCTGCAAAAAGAATTGTTTTAAAACTTATTAATAAAAAAGACGAACTAGTAAAACCATTAGCAAATACTTTGGCTAAAGTTTATAAAAATATTACAAGGTGCTCGTATTGTGGGTCTTTAAAATCAAATTTAAATGGATGTACAAATTGTCAAAATAACAATGTTAAATATAACAAGATTTGTGTGGTCGAAGATATTGCTGACCAATGGTCAATTGAAAATTCAAATATTTTTCAAGGGTATTTTCACATTCTAGGTGGAACATTAGCCTCAGTTGGTCTTAAAAAAGAGGATTTATTAATTAATTCTTTAGTTGAGAGAGTAAAAAAAGACAAAATAGAAGAAGTTATTCTTGCAACTAGTGCAACAATAGAGGGACAAACAACAGCGTATTATATTCAAGATAGTCTTAAGAATTGTAAAGTAAAAGTTTCTAAACTAGCTCATGGGTTGCCAGTAGGAGGTGAAATAGAAAATCTTGATGATGGAACTTTATATTCTGCATTTAAAAATAGATCTAAAATTAATCAAAATACTAAATAGATTTTTTTTTGATTCTATTTAAATGAAGGAGAGGCTCAGTGTATCCTGATGGTTGTTCAATCCCTTTAAAAACCAAATCACAAGCAGTGTTAAAAGCTAATGATTTTTCAAAATTTTCACTCATTTTTATATAATTTTTATCTTTTTGGTTTTGCTCATCAACTATCTTGGCTGTTTGCTTCATAATTTCTATTACCTGATTTTTATTTATAATACCATGATGTAACCAGTTTGCTATATGCTGAGATGAAATTCGAAGAGTTGCTCTATCTTCCATTAATCCAACATTATTTATATCAGGAACCTTCGAACATCCTATTCCTTGGTCTATCCATCTAACGACGTATCCTAGTAGGGTCTGCGCTGAATTTGATATTTCAGAGTTAATCTCATTTATAGACCAATTAGGTCTATCAGCTATTGGTATTGTAAGAAGTTCATCTAATTTAGAGTCATCTCTGCTCAAAATTTTTTTTTGTTCATCAAATATATCAATTTGATGATAGTGTAGAGCATGAAGTGAAGCTGCTGTAGGTGATGGTACCCAAGCACAATTAGCTCCCGCTTTTAAATGACCAATTTTTTCATCGATCATTTGTTTCATTTTGTCAGGCGCCGCCCACATTCCTTTGCCTATTTGAGCTCTTCCTGAAAAACCACATCTTAATCCGACATTTACATTGTTATTTTCATATGCTGAAATCCATTTTGAAGATTTCATCTCACCTTTTTTAATCATAGGACCTGCTTGCATAGATGTATGTATTTCATCACCAGTACGATCTAAGAAACCGGTATTTATAAAGAAAACTCTATTTTTTAGTGTTCTCACACATTCTTTAAGGTTAACTGATGTTCTTCTTTCTTCATCCATAATACCAATTTTGCATGTGTATTTTTCAAGCCCAAGTACTTCCTCAACTTTTGAAAAAATTAAATCTGTGAAAGATGTTTCATCTGGTCCATGCATTTTTGGTTTAACTATATATATAGAGCCCGATCTAGAATTATTCTTTTTGATTAAATCATGAGTTGCTGCAGTTACAGTTATAAAAGCGTCCATGATACCTTCTGGAACTTCGCTTCCATCTTTTAAGATTATAGATGAACTTGTCATTAAGTGTCCAACATTTCTAATTAATAACAAACTTCTACCGTGCAATTTTAATCCTTTACCATCTCTAGAAATATAACTTTTGTCGAGATTTAATTTTCTTTCCAAATCTTTATTTTTCTTTTTGAAACGAACTTTTAAATCTCCTTTCATCAGTCCCAACCAATTTCTATAACATTCTACTTTGTCATCCACATCAACTGCAGCCACACTATCTTCGTTATCACAAATCGCTGATATTGCTGATTCGGCGATAACATCACTTATACCAGAAATATCGTGAGCAGCAGTCGAAGCTTTAGGATTAATAATTATCTCGAAATGAAGTTTGTTGTTCTTTAAAAATAAAGCTTCAGGTTTTTTTGCCTCACCTCGATAACCTACAAATTTTATTTCTTCTTTTAATCTAAAATCATTTTCATCTTTACTAAGAATTAAATTTTTATTCACTATTTTAAAAGAAGAAATATCTTTCCAGCTTGCACCTATGATTGGAAAATGTTTATCGAAGAACTCTTTAACATATTTAACTACCTTCTTTCCTCGACTGGGGTCGTACTCCTCGCATTCTGACCTTACTTTGTCAATTACATCTGTTCCATACAAACTATCATACAAACTTACCCACCGTGCGTTCGCAGCATTAAGAGTATACCT
>MDSZ01148335.1_pt1 | contig 14192 bp, 13 predicted proteins | sample 811201 | NCBI WGS metagenome assembly MDSZ01 (sample SAMN05326647, study PRJNA326480) | marine metagenome | isolation source: seawater | place: Indian Ocean: North | collected 2010
ATGATTTATTGAACTAGCATATAATTCAACAAGTACTTCATTTTTATTACAAACTGGTTTTTCTACTCTGTCAATACAAACTTTAGATTGCCGGCCAAATTTGTGAATGCGAGCAGCTAGCATCAAATATCCTCATATTCAGCATCTAAAATATCATCACTATTATTAGTAAAATTAGATTTTTTATTTGTTTTATATGGTGGGCTTGTTTTGGATCTATTATAATTTATTTTTAAATTTTTCCAAATATTATAAATAAATGAAAAAATCACAAAATATAGGATAATTTTAATCATAAACTTTTTATTGGATTATAATACTTCACACCTTGAATTGGTTTCCTTATAAAATTCAATACTTCTTCTAAATCATCTTTATTATTAACAAAATCAATATCATTAGTATTGATTATCATTAATGGGCTTTTATCATATCTAAAAAAGTACTCATTATAAACTTGATTTAAAGAATCGATATACTTCCAATCCATTTGTTTCTCATAATTCCTACCACGCTTCCTTATATTTTCCATTAATCTTTCTGTATCTGACTGTAGAAAAATAACTAGATTAGGAAAAGTGATATTTTTTTCTAGTAAAGAAGCAACATTATCATATAATGAAATTTCTTTTTCACTTAAATTTAAAGTGGCAAACAATCTATCTTTTGCAAAAATATAATCTGAAACAATACATTTATAAAATAAATCAGTTTGTTGGAGGTCTATTTGTTGTCTGTATCTAGATAACAGAAAAAACAACTGAGTCTGAAATGCGTATCTCTCAGGATTTTTATAAAAATCTGGTAAAAAAGGATTATCTTCGAACTTCTCTAAAATCAACTTTGCTTCAAGTCGTTCAGTCAAAAGCTTGGCAAGACTTGTCTTGCCCACACCTATACAACCTTCGATTGCTACATAATATGATGTTTTCATTTCAAACCAATTCTTTTTCTATTTTTTCAACTTCACTACTATCATCTAAAGCATCAAGCAACTGCTTTACACTTTTACCAAGACTAGAAATATAATAATTTGGTGCAACTTCTTCCCAAGGTAATAAAACAAATTTTCGTTCTGATAATTTATTATGAGGGATGACTAATTTTTTAGAATTTATTTCAATATTTTTATATGTTAAAATATCTATATCTATGATTCTGGGCATATTTTCATTAACTGATAATTCTCTTCCCATATTTTTTTCAATTTTTTTAATATTTTTTAATAGTTCTAATGGTAATAATGTAGTTCTAACTTCTATTACCATATTGTAAAAGAAATCTTGATTTAAATTATACATTGGAGAGCTTTTATAAATACTAGATTTTTTCAAAACTTCTATACTATATTTATCTAGACAATTGATAGCATTATTCAAATTATCAATTCTCATTCCTATATTAGAACCTAATGATAAAAATGCTTTATTAATCATTCTTTTTTCTAAAAATTTCTACTTCAATTGAATCACATATACCATCTATTGGAACAGATGGTTTCCTTACTACAACTTGTATATCTACGACACCACTAATTGCCAAAACTTTATCTGCGATATTTTGCGCAACATATTCAATTAGATTTGAACGATTGTTTTTCAAACACTGTTCTGCAATTTTATACACTTTATAATAGTCAATTGTATCTTCTATAGAATCAGTTTTACATGGTTTTTTTAAATCTGCAGATAGTTCAATATCGATCTGAAACTTTTGACCTATTTTTTTTTCTTCAGGGTGCAAACCATGATAAGCATAAATTTGAATATTTTTTAACCTTATCTTATCCATTTATTTTTTTTAATTTAATTAAATTTAATTTACATTTAATGACAGTATTAATTAAATTTCTTTTTAAACTTAATATTATTTTCTTGGAGACCAAATGTCTAATAAAAATAAAAACCTACCAGAATTAAATTTTAAAGTAATATTTATAGGTATCATATTATCTATTGTAATGGGAGCTGCTAATGTCTATCTAGGTTTAAAAGCTGGGATGACTGTTTCAGCTTCAATACCAGCATCTGTTTTAGGAATGCTTGTATTAAGGTATATTAACAATATAACAAAAAATAAAAGCGATACAATACTAGAAGCGAATCAAATACAAACAGCTGCTTCAGCTGGAGAGTCTCTTGCTGCAGGAATAATTTTCACTATGCCTGCTTTAATAATTATTGGAATTTGGCAAGAATTTGACATGATCTTAACTACAATTATAGCATTTACAGGAGGTCTCCTTGGAATTCTTTTTATGATTCCAATGAGAGAAGTATTCATCGTTAAAAATAAGGATAATTTGAAATTCCCCGAAGGTCTCGCTTGCGCATCAATACTTAAGGCAGGACAAAGTATGGAAAGCTCAAAAAATGCATCGCTTATTTTAAAAGGCTCACTAATTGGTGCTACATTTAAAGGATTAATTTCTTTTTTTGGAGCAATAAAAGGTATTTTAGAAGATGCAATTTTATTTGGTAATAGGATTTTATATTTTGGTGGTGATATATCACCCGCTCTTGTAGCTGTGGGTTTTATAGTAAGACTAAATATCGCAATTTTAATTTTTATCGGAGGTTTTTTAGGTTGGGTAATTGGAATACCTATATTGAGTGAAGGTGCAAATTTAACATTAAATCCACTAGATGGGGCTTGGTCTATTTGGTCATCTAAAATAAGATACGTTGGAGTAGGAGCTATGGTAATTGGTGGAGTTAGTTCAATATTAAAGGTTAGGTCTGGGATACTAGATGCAATTAAAATTTTATTGTATAATTCTAAAATAAATCAAAAATCCATCTTGCCAAAAAATAAACAAAACATCTCACCATTATCAATAAATATATTATCGATCATTGCTATATGCCTTGTGGGTATTGTTTATTATAATATTACAGGTAATTTCTATATAACTATCATTACTACGGTTATTATGTTAATCATGTCGTTTTTCTTTACAGCAGTAGCATCCTATATTGTTGGTTTGGTTGGAAATTCAAATTCTCCAGTATCAGGCATGACAATTACAGCAGTATTATTTACTGGAGGTTTATTATACATATTTGGTTTTTCAGGTACGGAAGGAATGGTTGCAACCCTTGGAGTAGCAGCTATAGTATGCTGTGCAGCCTGTACTTCAGGGGACGTATGTAATGATTTAAAAACTGGACACATTGTAGGCGCAACACCATTTAGGCAACAAATAATGCAAATTATAGGTGTTTCAGTATCATCTATAATAATGGCTCCAACCTTACAATTACTGCATAATAATACACCTGGAGGAATTGGTGGAAGAGAACTTGCAGCACCACAAGCTGGATTGTTTGCTAGTCTTGCAGATGGATTTTTTGGAAATGGTTCTTTACCTTGGGATATGATTATCATTGGTCTATTAATCGGAATTATTATTCTAATAATAGATAATTATCTAGAGAATAAAAATTATACTTTTCGTCTACATTTAATGCCGATAGCAGTAGGAATTTATTTACCTTTTGGCTTATCAACACCAATATTAATTGGAGGCATAATATCACATCTAGTAATTAAAAATTCATCTAATGATAAAAATATATCACTCCATAATGGTATTCTAGCATCATCTGGATTAATTGCTGGTGAGTCTCTGATGGGCATTTTATTAGCATTATTTGCAAGTTTTGGAATTAATAGTTTTGATTTAGGCCTTGAGCATAATATGATTCTAATACTTACCATAATACTTTCTTTATATACAATCTTTTGGTTATATAGAAATGCAAAAAAAGTATAATAATTAGTGGCTATACCAAAGATTTCAAGACCATATAAATTTCCTAGAATAGATAAAAAAATTCATAATCGTGCAGTATTGGCAGCTATGACTAACAAACAGAGCTATGAAAATGGAATAATATCTGATGATGAGATTGCATGGCTTCTAGAAAGAGCAAAAGGTGGTTTTGGGATCATAACAACAGCCGCAACCAATGTTTCTTATGAGGGTAAGGCATGGAATGGCGAATTTGGAGTTTATGATGATTATCATTTACCAAGCTTGACTAAATTAACCTCAACTATACATAAAACTGAAAGCCTTATTATAGCGCAATTATTTCATGGTGGAATGAAATCTCCTCAAAATATAACAGGTTTAATTCCTATATCAGCCAGTGAGATAGAATGTACCGAATCATCTACAGGTAAATCAAAGCAAGCATCAGAAAAAGATATAAAGAAAATTATCAATGACTTTACTTCAAGTGCTATAAGGTGCTACAAAGCAGGCTTTGATGGAATCGAGATACATGGTGCACATGGATATTTAATCTCTCAATTTCTTGGAATAAATACAAATCTCAGATCTGATAACTGGGGTGGAACCTTAGTAAATAGATCAAAATTACTTATCAAAATATTGGAATCAATAAAAAATAATGTCCCAGAATCATTTATTGTAGGAGTAAGAATATCACCAGAAATAGAAAGTATAGGTATCAATTTAAATGATTCAATAAATCTTGTTGGTATTTTAAATAAGATGAATATTGATTTCATTCATTTATCATGCTGGGATGTTTTTTCCAAATCAAAATCAATACCTAATAGTAACAAAACTTTAACGGAGATTATTACAAACAGCTATAAAAACTTACCTACAATTATAAGTACTGGTAATGTATGGTCAACTTTAGATGCAGAAAATTTAATAAGGCAGGGTGCTGATTTAGTTGGAGTAGGGAGAGTGGCCATAGGCCATCCAAGTTGGGCAAAAAATATCTCAAATCATAATTACAACCCTAAAAAACCTCCATTTAGTATTGATGAATTAGAAAAAGCTAAATTAAATAAAATATTTATATCATACATGAAAAATTGGAATAATTTTGTAAAAAGTGATGATAAAAAGTAAACATTCTATAGCTACATTTTAGTATTTATAATTTAAATTGACTAGTTTTACTTTTAAGGACTCTTAATATTTATAAATATTAAAATACATTGATTGGATTACTTTCTAATACTATTTAAATTATTTTTTAATTATTGCAATCTTAGAAACTGTACTTCCTTCATCCTCATGGTATGCAGCTACAAGATAAATACCAGAACCAACATAATTTCCATATTTGTTTCTACCATCCCATTCTACCATAGTATCTTCATTACCTAAAAATGAACTAACTAATTCAATAACCAAATCACCATTTAAACTTAATATTTTAACATTAGAACCAGGATACAAATTATATATTTGGGCTTTATCATTAGGCACTATTAAAGGGTTAGGAGTTATTTTAATACTTTTTTTTTTGTTTTTGAATGTTTTTTCTAAAGGTAATTTTAAAACTGAGATTCCTTTTTCTGTTGCAAAATAAACTTTTCCATTCAATTTGTTTATAGCTAAATCAAATATTCTATCAGATAATATTTCACTATTACTAGTAGAAAACTCAAGATGTTCATCTAAAGGAGTAGTATTATTTAAAATTAAAAATACTCCATCATTTTTTGTAGTTACCCATATATTATCTTGGGCATCTATTCTAATTTTATCACCTTTATTAAAACTTAAAAATGATAAAAAATTAATCAAATCACCATCAGATTGTTGATATAATGGAATTAAATAGATATTACTATTATTTTTTGAATACAAATATCCTTGTATCCCATCAGATGTAAGCACCCATATTCTATTATAGCTATCTGATGTTATTGACCATATAGATGTATTTTTACCATTTGGCAATACATTTGGATTGTCAATTGTAAGCCACAAATCGTCCATCGTATTGTCAAATGTATTTTTTGTATCCAACACCTTAATTCCACCTTCTGAATAAACTGAAGATACATCTAAATTAGATGCATACTGAAATCCAAACCAAGCCAGACCCATCATATCAATTGTCATTTCTTGAGGTAAATAAGACTTATCATTTGGAGCAGCAATATGCAACCAATTTTCTTCACTATATAATCTAATTGCAGCAATAGTATGATTTTTTTCTGAGTATGGATTTATTATCCATAAATTTTTGTTGTAATCCTTAAACAATTGATTAACAGTAAGGTATCCATAAGTATAATCTGGAGAATATATTCCATTTAATCCATCAAGTACTGAATTGGTTGTATCATATATAGAAATTGTATTGCTATTAATATTTAGATTAACTAACCCACCTTTAAGCTCCAATAAATCAGAATTAATTCCACTATTACAAAAAAATAAATTATTATTATCTTGTTCAATTATACTCCATATATCTTTCTCACCTGGAATATAATTAATTTCATATCCAATAAATTTATCATCTTCAGAATTATCAATTGGGTATTCATAATAGTTCATTGTTTTAGATGAAATAAAGTTTTCAATATAATTATCATTAAAAAATGTGACACCAGCAATATTATCAGTTGGTGAGTATGGTCTTTGTTCTATACGGTTAACAGCGCCAATTAGTATACCACTATCACTTATTGTTATAGCATCATATTGATTATGAATAGAAGAATTTGGAGAAAAAATTGAATAATCATTATCATTTAAATTGTAAATAATTATCCCATTGTTTTTTACTCCAAGAGCTATTAAATCATTGAATATATCAATGCATGTAAATTCACTATTTACTGGGATTTGGAAAACTGAATCATTCTCATCAAAAATTATTAAATCTTTCTTTGTAAGTACTATTAACTGATCATTATTTTCTAAAATATCTAATACTTGAAAGTTATCAGATATAGAATAATCAATATTTAAATCAATTTCATTCCATACATTATTACTTTTTTCCCATAATTCATTATATCCACCAATAATTATTTTATCTGAATTTTGAAAATACTTAAATGCCATTACAGGATTATCAAAAGTTTCCCAATTACTACTTAATTTTAAATTGCTTAATACATAATTACCTTTAAAGATACCTTCAGGCGTAGTTATAATGATGTTATCATTATATACATCTAAATCTGAGATAGAACTGATTTCTAAAGGAAAATTATTATAATAATCTTTATATGATGGTAAATTATCATTTCCATATTCAAAAACTAATATACCATACTCTAGCTGTGATCTATATATGCAAAACAAATAACTTGAATTATTGATGAGCATACCTATCTCATCAATACTTTCAAAATCATCATAATATCTTATAAGTTCATCAATATCATTTAAAGCATGAATTGATCCATCAGGCTGATTACTACTTATAAATATATTTTTCTTATTATCTAGAACAATACTATTTAGGTCTAAAAACTCGAGTTTATCTTTCCCAATATGATTAAATTTATAATCCGAAATGTCAAACTTTAACAAACCACCCATTGTAGTTGAGTAAATTGTATCTTCATTATAAAAGACAACATCATTTGGTGTTATATAAGAGGTTAAATGTTGCCATTCACCAAATCTTATATCAGCAATTAAAAATGTAAAATATATTATACCAAATTTAAATATTATTTTATTATATATTTTTTTCAATTTGATTATAAATAGAGATTGTTTGAAGTGTTGATTCCATAAGTTCCCAACCTTTGTTTCCAGCCTTGGTGCTTGCTCTTTCTAATGCCTCTTCAAGATTATTGGTTGTTAAAATACCAAAAATAATTGGGATGTTATATCTTTGTGATAATCTTGAAATTCCTTTACTTGCTTCGCCTGCCACGTAATCAAAATGAGGAGTTCCACCCCTAATTACAGATCCTAATGTTAAAATTGCATCATTTTTTTTATGTTTAAGTATATGATTAATAGTGCCTGGAATTTCAAATGCCCCAGGAACCTCAATTTTTGTTAAGTTATCTATATTTCCATTATGGTGACAAAAAGAATCTATAGCACCATCAAATAACATATTGACAATTTCAACATTATACTGACTAGCAACTATAGTTAATTTTATATTACTAGCATCAATTTTACCTATAATTTCTTTCATTATTTTCCTATGAGAAGATGGCCTAATTTATCTCTTTTAGTTTGCATGTATTTTTTATTGACACAATTTGATTCAACCTCAATCGGGACCCTATCAACAACCTCTAAACCAAATCCTTCTAATCCCACAATTTTTCTAGGGTTATTTGTAAGAATTTTCATTTTCTTTACACCACACTCTCTTAAAATTTGTGCACCTATCCCGTATTCTCTTAAATCTGAAGGGAAACCTAACTCCTCATTAGCCTCAACTGTATCTAAACCCTTATCCTGCAATTGATATGCTAATATCTTATTTTTAAGACCAATACCTCTGCCTTCTTGCCTTAAATAGACTAGGATTCCTGATCCAGCCTCTTCAATCATTTGCAGTGATTGATCTAATTGTTCGCCACAGTCACATCTTAAAGAATCAAATATATCTCCAGTTAAACATTGAGAATGAACACGTACTAAAGTATCAGACTCAGGGTCTATATTACCTTTTACAATTGCCAAATGATTTCCTTTGTGAATCTGATCTTCAAAAAGATGCAAATCAAAATTTCCAAATTTATTTGGAAATGGGATTTTAGAAACTAACTTAACAAGCTTAGTATGTTGCCTTCTATATTTAATTAAATCTGCAATTGAAATAATTGGCATATTATATTGTTTTGATATTTCAAGTAACCTATCTAGTCGTGCCATCGTACCATCTTCATCTACAATTTCAATTAATACTGCTGAAGGATCACATTTAGATAGAATTGCTAAGTCAACAGCAGCTTCAGTATGTCCAGCTCTCCTCAATACACCACCTTCTTTTGCTATTAGAGGGAACATATGACCTGGTCGAGCTAAGTCACTAGGCTTTGAATCTTTATCTACAATAGTTTTTATTGTATTGTATCTATCACTAGATGAAATACCTGTGGTACAATTTTTTATAGCATCAACACTAATTGTAAATGCAGTTTCATGCAATGAAGAATATTTAGAAGAAATTTTTTCCAGCTCTAATCTATCTGAAGTATTTTTAGTTATAGGCATGCATAGCAATCCCCTTCCAACTTTAATCATAAATGTAATGTCATCTTTAGTGATTTTGTCTGCAGCAATAACAAAATCACCCTCGTTCTCTCTATTCTCATCATCAACAACAATAATCATTTCACCTTTTGAAAATGAATTAATTGCATCCTCTATTTTATAAAAATTTGTCATTTATTTTTTCTCTTCTTTCAAATATTTTAAATATCTATTATCATTAGAATAATTCAAAATATTTTCAACATATTTAGCCAATAAATCTGTTTCTATATTTACTTTATCACCAATTTCTAAGTTACCAATATTTGTAATTTTAGCAGTATGTGGTATAATTGCAACTGTAATTATATTTTTATTTATTTTAGCAATAGTAAGCGATATACCATTTATACCTATAGAACCTTTATATATGCAATATCTTAATATATCTTCATTACAAATAAAACTAAGTAAAATTGAATCTGATATTTTTTGTTTATTTTCCAAAATTGCTATAGACTCAACATGACCTTGTAGGATATGACCATCTAATCTACTTGACACCAGCATTGCTCTCTCCAAATTTACAAAATCACCAACTCTAGCATAATTTAAATTAGTACAATTTAATGTTTCTTTTATAACATCAAATTTTATCACATTAATCTTTTTTTCAATCAATGTCAAACATACACCATTAATTGCAATACTATCTCCAATATTAATATCTTTAACGATTTCATTAATCGTTTTTACAGTAAATGTTTTTCCAAATCCATTTTTTTTTATTTCAATAATTTCCCCAGTATTTTCTATAATTCCTGTAAACATTTATCCTTTCTTACAGCATTTAACATATTATCAGTTCCAATAGCCTTATTAGAAACTATATGCCATTTATCATTAATCTTAATTGGATTTTTTAATGTAGCATTTTCTAATTTAGATTGCGAAGTAAAAACAATAATCTCATTAATCAGATCATCATTTAGGAATGAATTAATTAAATTAGGTCCTCCTTCTAATAATAAGCTCGTTATACCTTCCTGCCCTAATGCTAATAATGCATGGTCAATAGACAAAACATTACTTTCTTCTTTAATAGGTATGTATTTACAAAATGACGTCCTACTTTTAGAAAATTTTTTATTAGAGCATAGAACTATTGTTTCTGCCTCTCCATCTCTAAATAAATTCATATTTAATGGGATTTGTCTGTTTGTATCTGTTACTATTCTTATAGGATTTTTCCCATTTACTTTTCTTACAGTCAACTTAGGATTATCAATGATAGCCGTATTCCTACCTACCATGATCGCATCTACCTGCGATCTTAAAATATGTACATTTTTCAATGATTCAGGACAAGAAATTATAGTCTGGCTATTATTATCTAAACCTAAGAATCCATTTGATGATTGAGCAACTTTAGCAATAACCCATGGTCTTCCAGTTTTAATCCATGTACTAAAACCTCTATTTAAATTTTCTGCATTATCTTTGCATAACCCTAAATTTACTTTAACTCCATGTTTTTCTAATTGCTTGATACCTAAACCAGATACTTTGGGATTAGGGTCTATCATAGCTATAAACACTTCTTTAATACCATTTTCAATTAACAAATTTGAACAAGCTAAAGTTTTAGATTCTATGCAGCATGGCTCAAGTGTTATATAAGCTGTGGAATCGACTGGAGATACAAAAGAATTTTTTATTGCCATGTCTTCAGCATGTGGACCACCAAATTTTTCATGATAACCCTCTCCAATAATTGTATCATCTTTTACTAGTACACAACCAACCATTGGATTAGGGGATACATTCCCCCTACCTAATTCAGCTAATTCAATAGCTCTTTCCATATATATAATGTTATTAATCATATTTATTCAGTCAATATAAATTCTATCAACGCAACTATATCTAAAACATTTATAGATCCATCTATATAAAAATCACTTGCTTGAGATTCAAACAAATTAAATGATATATTATCCTGAATGTAATCTAAAATAAAAACAATGTCCAAAATATCTATAGAATCATCAAAATTGGCATCACCTAAATCGTAGGGATTGCCAAAAGGCTTAAATAACAAATCATCTAAAGCAACTTCTACTAAAGAAGAGTCATTAAGGTCTGACGCTATAAATCTTAATAACATTTTATCTGTTAAATTTATATAATCTGATAAAATTATATCCTTCTTAATCCAATCATAAGTTGTTTTATTATAGCTCTTTAAATTAAACCAGGTTGAACCTGAATCATTAGAAACATCTAATAAAAAACTATCTTCATTTGGATTTTCACCAAATCCATTACTGTACCACATCCAAAATGACATAATTAAATTAGGATATTGACTAAAATCATATATTGGACTAATTAAAGTAGTTTTACCATTATCAACATCATCAAAATAGACATTATCATTTGAATAATTTCCTGTTAAAAAACAATTAATACCATTGATAGTTGCATCATTATATGGCTGAACTACGTAATTATCCATTTGTGTTCCTATTGGAATACCCCATTCCCAAATACCTGATGTAGCATCATCATCAGATTCAGAAGACCAGTTCAATGAAGATTCATAGGATTCAAAATCTTCATTAATATAAATAGGTAATTCTCCTACAGTAAAAAACAATGGATTTTGCTCATCTACTTGCGGTATTTTGTAGCTATTATTTTCAAAGTCAGTAGCTTCTAAATAATATTGTATCAATGAGCCTATTTGTTGCTTTGGAATCTGTCCAAAAAATAAATTTTCAATTGCTAATGTCAAAGGGATTGATAGCCAATCATCATTACTACCTAAATAATTTCTATAGTATAGTCTAAAATCATTTAAATTATCATCAAATGTAATAACTCTAGAAATTATTGTATAAGTATCTACATTTATATCTTGATTAGGTAGCGGCTCATGCAGAAATGCCATACCCTGCAAATCTACAATAAACAATCCATTTTCTATATCAGATAAAATAATATTTCCACTATCTAAAAATGGATAGACACCCCAATTCCCTACATATACACCTTCAATATCTGATGTATCATAAAAAGCTACTTCTACAGGATTAGTAGGATATGTAATATCAACCACTCTAAGTCCATCAGCATAATAAGAACAAAAAACAAAACTATCTTTGATATATACATTATGTATTGAATGTCTAATATCAGTATAATATTCACTCATCATTTGAATATTATTATAATCTGAAATATCCCATATTTTTAAATGTCCTGATGGCATTTCATCTGCAGTAACCAAGATATTACCATCATCATTAATAGAGCAATCATGAGCTTTACCAGAATAAGACCAACTTGTTAATGTAAAAACATTACTTTTATCTTCAGCATTTAATATATAAATAGTACTTGTATTTATAGCCGATGCATAAATTTTATTATGTTTTACATCTATATCATGAATATATTCACCATCCCAACAGCCAACTTGTTGAGGGTTTTGAGGGTCAGTTAATGAATAAATCCAGATATCACAACCTAATATTGTACCCATAACATATAAATAGCCTTCACTATCAATCCAAATATTATGACTACTTCCAAAATCTTCTATAGTATTAACCAGAATAGGATTATCTAAATTATCAACACTTATGATTTGCAAACCATTATCTTCATTTGCTTCAGTACCTACATATACATGCCTATTCCAATATTTCACATCTCTCCAATCACTACTTCCACCTTGTATCCTAGTAATTTCGAATGGTTCATAAGGATTAGTAATATCCATAATTGATATTGAAGTATTTAAACCTACTACAGCAAACTCTCTACCATCCTGATTAAAACCAGTAATATCTGATGCTTGTTCATTAAAATTAATTTGGTTTAATAATGTCGTATTTAACGAATTAGAAAATAGAGAACCAATACATATATAAATAAGTAATATAATTTTCATTATATAATTTATATTTTAAAACTTTTATAATTTTGTGCTTTAAATAACATTAAAATAATATTTATCAATTTTTTTTATCAAAACTTCAGTTTCTGCATTAGTACCAATTGTAATTCGAACACATCGATCCAATCCAAAACCTTTTAAATATCTTAATATAATACCATTTTTCAGCATAAAATTGCAAAACCTCATAGCATCATTTTTATGATTAAAAATTAATGTAATAAAATTTGTAAATGAATTTATATATGATAAATTATATTTATTAAAAATTTTATAAAGTTTATTTTTATTATTATAGTTTATATATAAAGTGTCTTTAAGATGTTTAGTGTCATCAATGGCAGCCATAGCAGCAATTTGAGCTGCCGTTGAAGGCTCAAATGGAAGTTTTACCTTCATGAGGTTAGAAATTAAATTTTCATGAGCAAATCCATATCCAATACGCAATCCAGCTAAGCCATAAACCTTAGAAAAAGTTCTTAAAGTAATAACATTATCATATCTGTATACCATCGAATCAGGGTAATCATCTTCATCTGAAACATATTCAAAATAAGCTTCATCTAAAATTATTAAAACTTTATTGGGAACATTTTTCATAAAAGAATCAAATTTATTCTTGCTAAAATATGTACCCGTTGGATTATCTGGATTCGCTAAATATATAAGCTTTGTTTTTTCATTAATGTATTTAGCCATAGATTCTAAATCATACGAGTAATCCTTCATTGAGACCCAATGTGTTTTAACACCACTTGCATTTGCAAGAACTCTAAAACCTATAAATGAATTTTTAGTAGCAATTATCTCATCATCATTCGACAAAAACGTTCGCATAATTGATGACATAATTCCTTCGCTACCACTACCCAAAATCACATTATCAATCTTTAAATTAAATTTAACAGCTAATCTAGATCTCAAATCAAAAGAGGATGAATCAGGATATCGATGCAAATCAAGATTCTGCTTTAAAGCATCTAAAGATAATTTGGATGGACCTAATGGATTTTCATTTGATGCCAACTTAATAATATCACTTAAACCTAATTCTCTTTTTACTTCATCAATAGGCTTACCAGCAACATAAGGTAATAAATTTTTTATATGCTTTGGTACAAGCGCCATACAGAGCTACTCATTTCCTTCCTTACCCCAACGAACAACACCACCCTTACTACTCAAAAGTATCATACCAAAATCATTTTTATTTGTACCTAAGTATGTTGTACGTTTAGCATGTTTGTTAAAAGACATTAGTATACC
>MDSZ01127574.1_pt1 | contig 14191 bp, 10 predicted proteins | sample 811201 | NCBI WGS metagenome assembly MDSZ01 (sample SAMN05326647, study PRJNA326480) | marine metagenome | isolation source: seawater | place: Indian Ocean: North | collected 2010
AATCTAATTGATTTTGCCTTTCCCTCACAATTTTATCTATTCTTTTGAATTGACTAATACCCAATGCAGCTTGCATATCATTCATCCTGTAATTAAAACCTAAGGTTTGTTGTTCATAAAACCATTGTCCTAAATTTCTTTTTACAAACTTTTTAGGATCTTTCGTAATACCATGTGTTCTTAATTCTCTTAATCTTGAAGCAATTTCATCATCATTTGTCATTGCCATGCCACCTTCGGCTGTCGTAATTATTTTTACAGGATGAAAACTAAAGACTGTAATATCACTATATCTACAATTTCCTACATAACTATTTTCATATCTACCGCCTATTGCATGACTTGCATCTTCAATAATATGAAATCCATATTCTTGAGAGAGTTCTTTAATTTTTTTCATATCGCAACTAGATCCACTTAAATGAACAGGAACTAATATTTTTGGTAAACAATTTTTTTTCTCTGCATATTGAAGTTTATTCTTGAGTAAATTTATATCAATAAGTCCGGTATTTAAATTTATATCAACAAAATCTACATTTGCATTACAGTATCTTGCACAATTTGCAGATGCGACAAATGTAATGGGGGAAGTCCATAAAATATCTCCTTTTTTTAAACCTAGTGCTAAGCATGCAATATGAAGTGCACTCGTAGCACTATTAACAGCTATGCCATGCTTGACACTAACTTTTTTACATATCAAATTTTCAAATTCAGGAACTTTTGGTCCCTGTGTCAAAAAGTCTGATTTTAAAACTTTTAAAACTGCTTCAATATCTTCATTATTTACATTTTGCTTCCCATAAGGTAAGAATTTGTTGTTAATTTTCTTCACACTGGGTTAAAACTAGAATCTATATTCTTGCGAATTAATTTAATAATTTCTTCTTTTGTAAGAAATCTTTTATTTGAACCAGAATTATATGAGAATTCTTTTTCGACTTCTTCAAATTTAATCCCTGCTTTGATGTAGTTTTTCTTATATTCACCATATGAAGGAAGTATCACATAATAATTATCAATATCGATTGTTGAATAACTATCAGATGAAGTAATCATTTCCTCATGTATTTTTTCGCCAGGCCTTAATCCTATTATTTTTTTTTCACAATTAGGACCTATAGCATTTGCAAGATCAAGGATTCTATAACTTGGTATTTTAGGCACAAATATTTCTCCACCGAGCATATTATCAATTGCCCAAAAAACCATTTGAACCCCTTCATCGAGGGAAATATTAAATCTGGTCATTCTCTCATCAGTAATAGGTAAGGATCTTGTGTTTGCCTTATCTATAAAGTATGGAATAACTGATCCTCTTGATCCCATTACATTCCCATATCTAACTATTGAAAAGTAAATATCTTTAGCGCCTTTTACATTATTAGCAGCTATAAATAACTTATCAGAACACAACTTGGTGGCTCCATAAAGATTTATTGGTGCAGCTGCTTTATCAGTACTTAATGCAATAACTTTTTTAACATCTGATTCAAGGCAGGCGTTTACAAGATTTTCTGCACCTAAAACATTTGTCTTAATATATTCCATTGGATCATACTCAGCTGCTGGGACTTGTTTTAAAGCTGCTGCATGAACCACAATATCAACATCTTTTACAGCTTTTTTTAATCTTTCTTTATCTCTAATATCTCCTATAAAAAATCTTAATTGAGGATACTTATCTTTAGGATAAATTTGCTTAAGTTCCCATTGTTTTAATTCATCTCTGCTAAAAATAACTAATCTATTTATATCTGGAAACTTCTCTAAAAGTTTGCTTATAAATTTTTTTCCAAAGCTTCCTGTTCCACCAGTTATGAGGATCCTAGACTCGTTACTAATCACGATTTGTTTAATTAATATTTGTTTTTTCTTCAGGTTTCCCAAAATATTTAAGTCTACCTTCAGAAATTATCATTATCTTATCGCAAGATTTAACAGTTGATAATCTATGGGTAACAATAAAAATAGTTAATTTATCTTTTAAAGAGAATATGCAATTTAAAAATTGCTCTTCAGTTTTAACATCAAGTGCACTAGTAGCTTCATCTAAAACAAGAATTTTTGATTTTCTATAAAGAGCTCTAGCTATTCCAATTCGCTGTCTTTGTCCTCCGCTAAGTTTGATTCCATTATCGCCGACCTTACTAAGAAAACCTTCTTTATTTGATTTAATAAAAGATAATATTTTTGCATTATGACAAGCTTCCTCCAATCTATCATAATCAATCTCAGATAAACTCTCACCTACCGCTATGTTTTCAGCTATTGATGCATCTGAAAGAAATAATGTTTGAGGGACATAAGAGATAGAAGATTTCCAAGATAATAATTTATTAGGTATTTTTGCATTGGAAATACATTTATCATCAACAAATATACTTCCCTCAGAAGGTTCCAGCAGGCCCATTAAGAGGTTTATGAAAGTACTCTTCCCAGCCCCTGAGCTTCCAACAATGCCTATCTTTTCACTCTCATAAAACGTCAATGAAAAATCATTTATTATTTTTGGTTGATTAATAGTGTATTGAAAACCAACATTTTTAAATTCAATCTTTTTAAAAAAAATATAATTTTTTTCATCAAAGAAACTATCTTCGGAAAATTTGTAATCAAGTATATCTAGAATTTTTAAAACACTTTTTTTCTGTGATTTAATTAAAGAAATATTTGAATAAATCATTTGAAAAGATGGAAGTAACTTTTGAATAGCTAAGGAAATAAAAGCTATTAATGGTATTAGGGAAGCGATATTATTAAATCTAATTGCCATAAATAGGCCAATTAAGGCAAAAATTATTAAAACAAAAGCTTCAATTATATATCTAGGAAAAGTTGATAAGAACCTCATTTGCTGTTGCTTCTCTCTGAGTTCTAAAACTATTTTTGAATATATTGATAAAAAATATTTATAATCACCATACAAATTGATATCAATGATAGAACCAAAACCTTCCTGAAGCACTTGTAATTGTTCTTTAGATCTATTTGTTAGAATAGTACTTAAATTTTCAAATTTTTTATTCAATAACCTCGATAAAATTGAATATAAAATTAAACAAGAAAATGAAATTATAAAAATAACAGTTGCGTTTACTATAAATAAAGATAAAAGTATAGAAAATATTATTATTAATGCTAAAAAAATCTGAAGTGCACTACTTATTACTCCAACTGTCCATGCTGAATATTCTTGAAGAGCAATAATAAATTCACTCTTATTTTTTTGAATGTAATAAATGTAAGGTCTTGTTAATAGATTCCTGTAAGCTTTAACGCTTATATCAGCCCCTAACAAAGCTGAAACCTTTCCATATAAATAGATATTGATAAGCCTGATTGACATAGCTGTTAAAGTAGTTAAACAAAATATTAAAGTTATTGAAATCAAGATATCGTTGGGATTTTGAATTGAAAATAATTCAGAAAAATAATTAATGATTTTAAAATCATTTAATTTATCTTTATTTGTTAAAACTGTTATAAAAGGGATTATTAATGATAAATTACAAATCTCTGCGATTGCATTAGCAATCATCATTAAAAATAAGAATATAAGCTGAATTTTCCTTTTATAATTAAAATGACAGGATAACCTTATTAGAATATTTATTAAAAATCTTATATCATTCTTCATTTCACATTGTTTAAAATCGAATATTCTATCTTTACATTATTATATTAAAATTACTGCATTAATAGTATGATGCCAACTATATTATTAAATAGAAAAAATAAAAAATGTTCTTTTGAATAATTTTATGCAAAAAGAAGATCGTCAATATATTAAGAATATAGTGACTAAAGAAATAAAAAAAATAACCGAAAAAGAAGATTTAGATTTAGATTACCTTGACTCACTAGGTTGGGCTTCATTAATCGCTAACCTTGAATCAAAAGGTTTAGAATTAGAAATAACCTCAATAATTGGTCTTACTAATTTAGATGATCTTATTGGAAAGATTAAAAAAAAATAATTCATAAGATTTATGGAAAATGAATTAATTGAGAATGAATTTTTTTTTAGAATTTATAAAGAGAACAGAAATATTTTATCTTTTTCAAGACAAGAAATTTTAGATTATGGATTCGATTTATTAAATAAAAATTGGGGAGAAACAATAATCGTTTTAGTAGATCAAAAGTCTACTGAAGAAGTGATTTCTGGAATTATTAAATTAATTGAGGGTAAAATAAAGCTATTATTCATAACTTCAAACAAGACTAAAACAATAAATAAATTGATAGAAAAAAATTATATAAAGATCAAAGTTGAAGATAAAAATATTTCCTATTTAAGTTTTAGTAATAAAAATGATGAAACAAATTATAAAGATTTAAATGGAATAATATTCGAGACTTCAGGTACTACTGGAGATCCTAAATATGTTTTACAAAGTAGAGAAAGTTTATTAAATACTGCAAAAGATATTATTTTTAGCTGTAAAATCAAAAAAAATATTAGTGAAATAATATATTCCCCAAGATCATCAGCATTTTTCGTTGTTCGAGTGGTTGCATTATGGTTGGTTAATGGGAAGCTTCACTTATCAGAGAAGACAAATTATATTAATATTCTTTCAATCTTATCAATGGATGCAATTAACTCATTCAGTGCAGATACACCAGTATGGGATTTAATCTTAGAAAATAATAGAACCTTTTTAGAAAAAATTAGTAGCAAATTGATATGGGCAAAATTGTCAAGTGCTAACCCTTCAAAACATAATAAAAACTTATTAAAAATGATATTAGGAAAAACAATAATAGTTTTAGGTTATGGATTAAGTGAATATATGAGAGCTACATTTCAAATAATTAATATGCCAGGCGAGGTTAATAATAATGACTTTGATTCTGTTGGTATTGCATCTAGGAATACCAAAATTAAACTTTTAAATAATAGTTTTGAAAAGAATAATAAAGAAGGCGAAATACTTATTAAAGGAAGTCATATTGCAAATACATATTTATTCGCAGATAAATTGTGGAATTCAAAAATATATAATGAATATTTTTGCACGGGAGATATAGGGTTCTTTAATGATAAAGGAGAATTATTTATAGTTGGAAGAAAAGATAATATTTCTCAAATTGGTGGCAAAAGTTATAGCCCTGAATGGCTTGAAAAAGAATGGAGTAATGCCTCAAATTTACATAAAAAACAATATGCAATATTAATTTCTAAAGGGGATAATTACTTAGGAGCTAATATCTATATTTTTATTGAAGATAAACTTGATTTTAAAAATATTAATAAATTAAAAAAAGAATTTTCACTCTATTTTAAATTTCCTTTGGAGATCATAAATATAATTTCTATTAAAAAAATTCCTTTTACAAATAATGGGAAAATAAATAGAAAAGAACTACAAAAAAATTTATAGAAAAAGAATATGCCAAATAATTATCTCAAATTATTTAAAAACAAATTAACAGAAAATGAATCGAAAATTTTTATAAGTATTAATTTATTACCAATAATTTTTAGTAATAAAGATTGTAAAAATATACCCATTAATATAGTAAATTATTTAGAAAAAAACTTTAATGAAGTAATAATGTCTTCGGACACATTGAATTTATGTAATACAAAAAAAGTATTTGATGTAAAAAATACTCCTTCATATGGGAGAGGAAATATTCCAAACACAATAATCGATAATGGGAGATTTAATAGATCTATTCATCCCTTTGTATCTTGTATTTCCATAGGTAAAGAAAATTATAAAATGCCTAATAAAGCAAACTCAATTCATGGATATGGTTATTTATCTCCGTATGATTATATGTATAAAAATGATTTCTCAATATTCACTATTGATCTTCCAATAATGCAGACCACAATAATACATCATTGTGAAAACATTGCAAATGTACCTTATAGATATACAAAACTTTTTAAGCAGGAGGTAATAGATTGGGATGGTAATCTTACAAATGATTATTGGGCAATAAACGTTCTCTATAAGGATTTAATGAATTCACAAAGAGATCAAGGTAATTATTTATGGATAAAATATAAACTTGAAGAAAAAATAGATAAATTGGAAATTGATAATCACATTATCAGAAAGATAAAATATAAGAAATTAGTGGATATAATTACAGAGATTATTATCAAAGAACCATCAATTTGGTTAGGAGAAAATAAAAAATTTAACAAGGAATTACCCTTTTACAAATAAATTCAGATTATCCTAAAAATAGAATCAAAAGTTTTTTTTACATGATTAATATTTTCTTCTATTAAATCTTTTGAATAATGCGGGTCGCAAATAATTCTATAACCTGCAGATAATCTTAGATTTTTTGAATTACCATTTAAATTAACTGGCTGTCCAAGTATCACTCTTTTTTTGAAATAAAATCTTGAAAGTATTTCATAAAGCTCCTTACCCGAAATACTTATGAAAGAAAAATCTAATAATCTAATAGAGTTACTAATTGAAGACTGAAAATCTATATCGATAGGTTTTACGATTTCGCCAAGTTGATTTTCAACAGATAGATTAAATTCACTTAATCTATCTTGAAGTATTGATTCATCTAATGACCAGAAATCTTTTAATCTTTTTAAACCTAGTTCACATCTAGCTAAAATTGAACCGTATGAGGCATTAAGTTTAGAGTTTATAGCTCCAATTTCGGAGAGATATTTATAAATATCATGATCAATAACAAAAGGGAACATTTCATTATTCTTTTCTGGTGACCTAATCATTTCTTTCCATAATTCTGCAATTAAGTTATTAAATACAGAAATTCCCGCAAAAGAAGGAGTTTGCAAAAATTTACTAAAAGAAAAAAACATTGCAGAGGAAATTTCTCTTAAATCATTAAATTCATTTTTGGTAATCCTAGATTGACAGCAATCCATCACTATATGAAAATTGGTACTCATTCTGTCCTTAATGATTTTTAGATCTTTAATACTAGGGAAACATAATCCTGTTTTAGAACAAAAAATAGCTCTCAATAAAATTATTTGATTTCTTGGAATTGTTTCCAATAGATTATTAAGTTCATCTAAAAGATATTTGTAATTTAAGTCTTCATTATTTCTTCTAAAATTAAGATCATGAAAGGTAAAATTATCTTGATTACGGGAAAATCTTTTTAGTATTGAATTTTCAAAAGAAGGAAGACCATCAACAGATATATCTTCATTGTCAATATCTAATAATTGAAATCTTTTTGTCAATCTTCCTGTCTCTTCTGGACAAATATTTATTATATGAGTATGTTTATTAAATTTTTCAGCAATTATTGAAATTATCGCATCACAGTCTGTACCACTAGGCGTAAAGACAAAATCATTAGAACTAATATGTAAAATCTGAGAAAGCTTTTTTTTGGCACTTAATAAGTGTTTTTGAATTTTGTCAGGGCTAGAATATTTATGATAAATGCTAGCAAAAAAGTCTAATTCAAGACTGCTAGGCTGAGATGCTGTAGTAGATGAAAAGTCTATAAATGAATCTCCATCAAGAAATCTTGGCGATATATTATATCCACTTAAAGGGAGTTCTTCTGAAACCGCTTTACCTCTGAAATTTACCCCTTTTAATAATATGTCAGTTGTGCTAATCAATTTAATCTAAATTTTATCCATCCTACATCAAAATCACTAAAATAAATTTACTTTATTTCTATAATAAAAATTGATTTTTTAAAGAATTAAAAATTATATTAAGATGACTCAATGTTTCTTTTTTTTCTAGTTTACTAAATTCACCAATTTTGTAGAATTTACCAGGAATGCTTTTATATTCAATCTGATTTATAAATTTTGTCATTTGATTATATCTTTCAGCTAAATTATTTTTAGAAACTTTTTCATACCATAAATTAAAATCATTTTTAGTATTTAATTCCTTGATTTGGCATGCAATTGGAGAAGCTGCAAAATTACTAAAACCGCCATATATAGATGGAATACCTAAAAGATTAGCTTCAAAATTAGATGTACCAGTTGGAGAAGCAACTAATTTAGATAATTTTATTAAATCTTCAGACTTAGTTTGATTATCGATAATTAATGAATTCTCAATATTTTTTAAAAAGTCCCAAAATCCTTTATGCCTTAAATATGGTCTAGGAGTCAAATCCAAAGGAGGTCTCTTAAAAATTATTTTCCAATTTTTAGGAATGATATCTCTTATGAATTTCGCGAAAAGTAATTGATCTACAAAAAAGCCTCCCATAGTCTCAGTTGAAGATTCAGGTTGAAAATGTAATGGCATATATACATAGGGACAAATAGTTAATAAATTATTTATTTTTGTTGTTTTTACTCTTTCTGTAAAATTGGAGAAAATAACTTTTATTCTCCTGATAAATAAATTATGAATATAGTATGGAGATGGGGATGGTTTATTTTTAGGTATATCTAAGAAAGGGGTAAATTTTCCTAGAAAACTTTTGATAACATATTTTAATAAATTCAGATAAAGTTCATAACAAAGTAAAATAAAATTTATATTGATTCCAGTTTTAGGAAATTTATTAATAGCAATTTTTAAGAATGCAGGGCTTTTAAAGTTACCTGCAGTATATGCATTAGCAAAATTATATTGAGCTTTTTCAATTAAATGATCACTTTTAGTTAAAATCTTTAATGGCTCTGGCAATACTTGCGAATCTAAATCATCTAACAAATTTTTATAAACTAATGATAAATTGCTATTTGGTAAAGAACTAAAAGATATAACATTAATTTCAAGAAATCTCATAATGTAGTAAAGAGCCCAATCTATAGTCGAATGAGGAGGGTAAGCACAAATACATAATTTTATTTTTTTATAATTAGAAAAAAATAATTCACCATAAACATATGCAAGTATCGAATTATTTATTTCAAGGCAAGTTTGACCATTAATATAATTAAAATTATTATATACTCCTCTGCCTGAAGCAAGATAAGCCCTATTTAAGTAGAATTTATAAAAATCTGATTCAAAAAATTTCTTAAAATTTTTGTCTATTTTTGATTTAAAATAATTCTTATAATTATCACTTAAATTAGAATTAATTGTAGCCTGAGCTCCTCTAAATCTATCAATATTTGAATCCTTACGATAAGATATCCTAATGATCTCTAAGTCTTCTAAAATATTTTCTAAATCCTTATTATCTAATTGATCAAAACCTAATAAAACAACACTACCTTGCATAAATTTTATTATTTATAAATTGACTTTAGATTTAGACACATGATATATTTTTTTTAAAAAATTAACAATCTAATGTTAAGAAGGTTTTTGAAAAAAATAAAAAAAAATATTAGATTATTAATAAATTATTTGATGCCTTGGTTGCCTAGAAATGGTTATCCATCGCTAAATCTCCACACTAGGAAAGAAACGGGTTACTTATACCGAAGAATGAGTAATTTTGATGAGACTATTGATAAGTTAAGACGAAGCTTTTGGAAATTTTTTGCAAAAAAGCATGAACCATTTGGATGTTGTTATTATAGGTCTTTCCCTCTTTCAAAAGACCCTATTTATGAAAATCTTCAGATAAATGGTTTTGCAAAAGTTGAAAATTTTTTAGAAAGTGATGAAATTAAATTTATCCAATATTCTTCAAGGAAAATTTCTAACAAATTAAAAGAGAATAATGGAGCAGGACCAGATTATGGAATGAGAAAACTTTGCGAAGAAGGTTCAGACATAATTTCAAGAAAACTAAGTAATTTCAGTAAAGCAGCTTTTCTCGAAGATTTAGCTCCTAGATCAATTGTAAATTTTATTAAGAGCGAAAATGGTATTAATGACAATGCAGATACTGCTATATGGCATGCAGATAGATTTATTCCATGCATTAATGGACTTTTTTTTCCATTCGGATGTGACTGGTTACCGTTTGAGAGGCTATTAAAGAGTCCTTACTTAGGAAAGGATAAAGACATAATGCGCTTACAACAGAAATATGAAAATATATATGATTATGATAGGAATTCAGAGATTTTTCAAAGTTTTTGTAAACCAAATACTTTAATAATTGGCTTTCACCATATAATGCATAGGCGATCTATTATTAAGAATCCAGGAGAACGATTATGTATTTTTATAGAATGGTACAATGTATTTAATAGAGCAAAACTAATAAAATCTGCCTTATTTAAATAAAAGATCATTTTTTAGATAGGCAGTTAGAAACTAAATATCATGAAATAACAAAAACTAAAAAATTTTTTTTTAATCAATGGGAATTTATAAATACATAAAAGATTCTTACCAAAATGGAGAGAATATTAATTTATTACTAAATAAGATAAAAGATAACAAATCAGAAAATCTTTCAGAATCTGATTTTATAAACTTAAGTTACGACATTCAAGCAGGATCATATATTAAAAATCACTTTGTGAATTACGAGAGAAAAAATAATTATATGAAATTTGTTGTAAATGAATTAAATAAATTGCACATCCTAAAAGATTTTGATGATCAAGATAGTTGTTTTAATTGTTGTGATCTTGGGACAGGTGAAGCTACAAATTTTTCTTCATTTTTGAGACATTTAATTACTAAATTACCAAATAAAAAAATGAGGATATATGGAATGGATATATCATTATCCAGATTAGAATTGGCTAAAAAATTTCTTTCAATTGAATCTAAGAAAACTAACGTAAAATTTTTTATTGGCGATATGAAGAATATTCCTATCAAAAATAATTCAATGGATTTAGTCTTAACTGTTCATTCCATAGAACCAAATAGAAGTTATGAAAAAAATATTCTTGATGAAATTATTAGAATATCCAAGAAATATATAACTATTGTTGAACCAATATATGAGACATCATCAAAATCACAAAAATCAAGAATGGATAAGTTTAATTATATTAATAGATTAAGAACTGAAATATTAAACAGGAATGATATTCAAGTACTACTAGAAAAAAAAATCCCATTAGAATTATGTGGTAACGAATTAAATGCAACAACTTTATTTGTACTTAAAAAAAATGATGTCATAAATATAGACATAGGTGATAAAATTTTTATGTGCCCAATTGAGCAAACAAATCTTCACAATCGCAATGGATATTGGATTTCAGATAATGGATGTTGTTATCCTGAAATAAATAATTTTCCTATTATAAGAAGTAAATTTTCACAACCTTACTATCATGATATTTAATATCAAATTTTATAAATCAAGAAAAAGTAATTAAAAATTGGATCATCAAAAAAAGGAATTTACAGACGTATTAATAATAGGATGTGGTGGTGCAGGATTGAGGGCTGCGATAGAGATAAAGCAAAGTGGTTTATCATTGAAAGTTTTAGGAAAAAGAAAAAAAGTTGACGCTCATACTGTTCTAGCTGCAGGAGGAGTCAATGCTGCATTAGGAAATTTAGATCCAGGGGATACATGGGAGAAACATTTTGTAGACACATTTATTGAAGGTTATTCACTTGGCGATCCTTATTCAGTTGAAATAATGACAAAAAATTCTCCCTTGAGAGTTAATGAAATAGATAAATGGGGAGCTAACTTTGATAAGCTTTCCAATGGAAAACTAAACCAAAGATATTTTGGAGCTCACACTTTTAGAAGAACATGTTTCTCGGGAGATTTTACTGGTCAATCTATTTTAAATACCTTACTAAAAAAGTCAGAAAGTTTGGGAATTCCAATTATTGATAATCAATATGTTACTGATTTAATTATTAAAGACTCGCAATGTTTTGGTGCTGTTTCATTTGATATAAATACTGGTGAAAGGAATATACACATAGCAAATTCTGTAATTTTATGTACTGGAGGACATACAAAAATATGGAAAAAAAGCTCATCTAGAAAAGATGAAAATACAGGAGATGGGATTTTATTAGGATTAAAAGCAGGTTGTGAAATTATAGATATGGAGATGGTTCAATTTCATCCAACAGGAATGGTTTTGCCACTAGAGATGGCAGGAACTTTGGTTACGGAAGCAGTTAGAGGTGAAGGTGGTAAATTACTTAATTCGAGAGGTGAAAGATTTATGAGGAATTATGACTCTTTAAGAATGGAGTTATCTTCTAGAGATATGGTAGCTCTCGCAAACTATAACGAAATTATAGAGGGTAGAGGGACAAAAAATGATGCGGTTCTTCTAGATATTAGCCATAAAGATAAAGATTTCATAATTAATAAAATACCAAAAATATATGAACAATTTATGGAGACACAAAATAAGGATATATCCAAAGAGCCTATGGAAGTTGCACCTACGGCTCATTATAGTATGGGCGGCTTATTAGTTTCTGCTCATGATCATCAAACTAATATCAAAGGTTTATTCGCTGCAGGAGAAGTTGTGGGAGGACTTCATGGTGCAAATCGTCTTGGAGGTAATTCATTATCAGAAATATTAGTTTTTGGTCAAATTGCAGGCAAGGCAGCATCGGAATTCTCTAAATCTCAAAAATTAAAATTCCCTTCAAATAAATTAATCAAAAAATATAATGTGAATATAAATAAAAAAATAAAAAATGGAAAATATGATTGTACTCTTCTTCAACAAGAACTATCAGAAATAATGTGGGAATATTGTGGAGTAGTAAAAGAAAATGAGAAGCTTAATATTGGGTTAAAAAAATTAAATTTATTAAAAAAATCTTTTCTTGATATTAATGTAAATGTTAGTAAAAAGGACTGTAAAGATCTTATAAATATTTTTAATTTTGAGGCATCAATTATCTCTGCAGAAGCTACATTAAGAAGTGCTATCTTGAGAAAAGAGTCAAGAGGGGCGCATCAAAGAAGTGACTACAAATCTAATCAGGAAAAATTTCTTTATAATATCAAGGTGAAATTAATCCAAGATAAATTAAATTTTTCAAAAAATAAATTCAGTAAATTATCTAAAGCACTTAGAAATGAAATACATTTGACTAAACCTATAAATCACTTCACTGGGAGATTATTAGAGTGAATCTCTATTTAAAAAGAAAATATATATTGAAAAATATTTTATATAATATTTTTCTTTAATTAAAATTACTGGATTGAATTTATTTTATAAACTTAAATTAAATATAAATTTTAAAAAGAATGTTATAAAATTTTGGCATATAGATGTATTTTTTTGTAAAAATAAAAAATGTTAATTACTAATTATTTATACAGAATTATATAGTACTTACAAAGGTTAGATTTTTAAATTTAAGAATTAAATAAGTATGTGTGGATTTTTAGGGGTAGGTGATAAATCTTTTTATTTTAGACAAAATATTGCTATTAATAATGCATTTAAATGGTTGGAACACAGAGGACCTGATGAAACAAAAAGTAAATTTGTTGGAGAATTCTTTATTGGATTCCATAGACTAGCGGTAGTTGGAGTAAATAACGCTGAATCTTCGCAACCAATTTATTTAAAAAAAAAGGCTGCCGAGATGATGTTTAATGGGGAGATATTTAATTATAGAAAAATTGCGAAAGAAAAACTAAGTGATTTAAATGACAACTTTAAATCTGATTCTCTAGTTTTAGCTGAGTTATTAGACCGTAACAATTTTAATTTTTTAAATGATCTCGATGGAATGTTTTCAATTGCTTTAATATTTCCTAAAGAAAATAAAGTTACTCTTATAAGAGATAGATATGGAATAAAACCCTTATTTTATTCTGTGGTGGAAGGTAATATTATCTTCAGCAGTCATATTAAGCCAATTTTAGAGATTAAAAAAAATACTAAAGAGAACAATGATGTTATTTATGAATATCTAAACACTGGGTTATATGATCATTCGGAACAAACTTTTTTTGAAGGAGTTTTATCTGTTCCTCCTGGACATATCATTGAATTTGACTTATTAACAAAATCATTAAAAAAAAGAAGGTGGTATGAAATCCAAAATTTTCTAAAAATAAAAGATAGAAAAAATAAAAAAGAATTAATTGAGGAAGTAGATTTTACTATTAAAGAAGTAATAAATGATTACATCCCAAGAGAAGTAGATTTCTCAGTAAATGTTTCTGGTGGTGTCGACTCTACATTGCTTGTAGATAATATAAATCAATTATCTAGAAATAATTTCCTATTACAAAATCAAGATTATATTGAACCTTATAGCGAAAGACCCTGGATTGCAAAATATAGCGAACTTTTAAATGTCTCGCCTAAATATTTTTTAATTACGCCTGAATTCATTATAAAAGACCTTTTTTCAACATT
>MDSZ01118894.1_pt1 | contig 14189 bp, 10 predicted proteins | sample 811201 | NCBI WGS metagenome assembly MDSZ01 (sample SAMN05326647, study PRJNA326480) | marine metagenome | isolation source: seawater | place: Indian Ocean: North | collected 2010
CCTAAAGCATCTATATCCGAGTTGCCAGTATCGAAAACATTACCCGTCACAGTTTCCACAAATGCCCGAAAACTTTCGTCTTTAGCGGCAAAATCGGTTTCACAGTTAACCTCAACTATCACACCCTTGCCGCCACTCACCTTACTGCCAAGAATACCATCGGCAGCAATTCGGCCTGCCTTCTTCGCAGCCTTCATCCCACTAGATTTCCGAAGTATCTCTATCGCCGCTTCAATATCACCATCAGCTTCTACGAGAGCTTTCTTACAGTCCATCATGCCCAGGCCCGTTCTATCCCTAAGCTCTTTTACAACGGATGCTGAAATAGCCATCATTGAGTTCCTCTTAACAATTTAACTGGTTACTCTGCAGCAGGGGTCGCGCTTTCAGTAGGGCCACCTGTCTTTTCCGATGATTCAACAGGTGAATTATCTTCCGCCTTTAATTCGGCTTCAGCCGAGTCCTCAGCTGGGGCCTCTGCTTCTGACTCGTTTGTTTCTGTTTCTGTTTCTGTTTCTGTTTCTGCTGCTGCCTCTTCAACAACCTCAACAAATTCATCCTGACTAACGTGACCCTGAGCTTCAGCCTTACCAGAGATCACAGCATCAGCAATTGCTGAGACAAACAAGCGGATAGATCTAATAGCATCGTCATTCCCAGGGATTACAAAATCCACTCCCTCTGGGTCACTGTTCGTATCAACAATCGCTACGACCGGTATCATCAACTTGCATGCTTCCGTAATTGCAATATCTTCGTGATCAACATCTACTACAAAAATTACATCTGGCAAACCGCCCATATCCTTGATGCCACCTAAGCTGGATTCAAGTTTGTCTAGGGCTCTTTGACGAGACAGCGCTTCCTTTTTTGTCAATTTATCAAAAGTACCATCAGTTTTCTGAGTCTCAAGGTCCCGCAAACGTCGAATTGATTGCCTAATGGTCTTGTAATTTGTCAGCATGCCACCAAGCCAGCGCTTGTCGACATAGGGCATACCACAGCGCTCAGCGTGCTCTTTAACTACTTTCCCTGCACTACGCTTTGTACCTACAAAAAGTATTTTATTTCTCTTTGCGGCAGTGGCACGGACGTACTCCCATGCTTCATCAAGCGCCGGCACGGTCTTTTCAAGGTTAATAATATGAATGTTGTTTCTGGCTCCGAAGATATATTGCTTCATCTTCGGGTTCCAATATTTGGTCTGATGACCGAAATGCGCCCCTGCTTCAAGCAGATCTCGCATGGATACACTAGACATAGGTCTCTCCAAGTTGTTTTGGGTTAAGCCTCCGCCTACCCCGTATCCCAACCCTCCGATTTTAAGAAAGCGGTAACCGTTTGTGCCAGTTAAAGTCTTATGTCTGAGAGCACCCGAAATACGTGACGGTATGCGTGAGTATTTTATTTCGCGAAGACCAGCTCTTCGCCTCTCTGGTATGAGCTATCTGCTGGGACGGGTTCAATTGCCCTGACAGTCAGCCGACTCCTATACAAACTATTCACCACGGTCGCCCGCAGCGCCGCGCTTTATACCACAGAGCCTGCCTCAATGCTAGATAAGCGAATTTTCAAATCCCAATAGCTAATTATCAGCGCTCCCCTCAAACCACCATGATTATCTCAGCAAGCAAGATAGAAACCTGCTTCAATCCAACGCAAAACACCCACGAAAAACGACGATATTTAGCTTTCTGATATAATCCGATTCTTATATTTACCCAGCATGGGCCGAAATTTCATCAAATGGCAATCGAAATCAAAGGCCTAGAAGCCATAAAAAAAATGCGCGCCGTTGGTGCTCTGGCCGCCGCGCAGCTTGAAATGATAGGCGAAATTATTAAACCGGGCGTAAGCACTGGAGAGCTGGATCGCATCTGTCACGACTTTACGATTAACGAGCAAGAGGCTATTCCTGCTCCTTTAAACTACAAAGGGTTTCCGAAGTCGATCTGCACCTCTGTTAATCATGTCGTTTGTCACGGCATCCCAAGCGATGACAAAATTCTCAAAGATGGCGACATCGTTAATGTCGACGTCACTCTGATTAAAGACGGCTACCACGGAGACAGCAGCAAAACTTTCCTTGTTGGCAAACCAAGTGTCCTAGCAAAAAGATTGACCAAAATCAGCCACGAGTGTCTTTACTTGGGCATTCAAGCTGTGAAGCCAGGGAGACACCTCGGAGACATAGGGCATGCCATCCAGCGCCACGCGGAGCGCAATCGCTTCTCTGTCGTCCGGGAGTATTGTGGTCATGGCATCGGAACCATTTTCCATGACGACCCCCAGGTCCTTCACTATGGAAAGCCGGGAACTGGCCCAGAAATGAAGCCAGGCATGACTTTCACCATAGAGCCAATGATTAATGCAGGTAAAGCCGCCGTGAAACTGCTGCCCGACCAATGGACGGTCGTCACTAAAGATCACAAGCTGACCGCTCAATGGGAACATACTATCCTCGTGACCGACTCCGGCTATGAAATTCTGACCTATCGAAACGACGACAAGATCGCTCGTTGCGGGTGACTATTTTTTTAAGTCAAAATATTCGAGACTGGCTATGTTTGACCGGATACTAACCACGCTTGCAAATGGATTGAGACAGTCGTCACACGTCATACCGCTATTCAAGCAAGCAATACACGATTCAAAGAGAGCGCTTAGAGAGGAGTTCGAATCGGAGAAACCGGTTATCCAACTCATAGCAAAGCACAGTGACTTCATGGACGAAATCCTTAGGCTCGCTTGGCAACGCTTTGCGTGGAACGAAAATAACAACGCCTGGCGCAAGTCACGCATCGCACTGGTTGCAGTTGGTGGTTACGGTCGCCGAGAACTGTTACCTCACTCAGACATAGACGTCATGATTCTCCTCGAGCGACAGAATCAAAACATACATCGCTCTAACATTCAGAGCTTCACTACTCTTTTGTGGGATATCGGACTGAAAGTGGGTCATTCGGTAAGGTCAGTGAAAGATTGCCGTTCCCAAGCAGCAGCAGACGTCACTGTAATGACCGCACTACTCGAGGCCAGGATAATCATCGGGGCTCCAGATTTGATGACAAAGATGGAAAGACAGCTGAATCAACGCAAGCTCTGGCCTGCAAAAACATTCTTTGAGGCAAAACGCCGAGAACAGCTGGATAGACACGCTAAAAGTGACCATACAGAATATAGCCTCGAACCCAACGTCAAAACTTCACCTGGCGGACTCAGAGACATTCAAACTATAGACTGGATCATGCTGAGAAATTGGGGCTCTTTGCATACTTCAGAGATGGTCGCGCGTGGCATTCTTACTGATTCTGAGAGACAGGATCTTGCAGAAGCCAAACAACATTTAACAGAAATTCGGTTCGCACTGCATTTACTCAAAGATGCGGACGAAAATAGATTATTGTTTGAACATCAACAGATACTGGCACAGCGACTCGGCTTTAGAGATGGCGATCAATTGGCCGTCGAGCAATTCATGCAGGGCTATTACAGAACAGCGCAGCGCGTAAACACCATCAATGACATTCTCCTTCAGAACTTTGATGAAGCTATACTCCACGAGGGTTCTAGACATAAGAGGAGGGTAATTAACGAAAGATTTGCAGTGACAAACGATCAGCTTGAAGCTACGAACGAAAATGTCTTTCACAAATATCCCTCCGCATTGCTCGAGATGTTTGTGATCGCCGGGGGGGATGAAAGCATCAAGGGTTTCAGAGCCGCAACTATTCGGCGGGCTAGAGAGCATATTCACCTGATCAATGATGACTTCCGTAAAAATGCACAAAACACGGAGCTCTTTCTCAGAATCCTTGGGTCAAACAACCACCTGTTTACCCAACTAAGACGTATGGCCAGATGGGGTATTCTGGGCAGTTACCTGCCTGAATTTGGTCGAGTAATTGGTCAAATGCAATTCGACCTATTTCATATTTACACCGTCGATGCCCACACTCTTCAAGTTATTAGAAACATGCGCCGATTCCGCTACAAGAACAACGAACAGCAGTTTCCAGTCGCAGCACACATTCATCCTCGACTTCCGAAAGTCGAACTTCTTTACATTGCGGGTTTCTATCACGATATCGCCAAAGGCATGGGCGGCGATCACTCAGAACTCGGAGTGAGCATTGCAAGGGAATTTTGCAAACGCCATCAACTGCCGACCTGGGACACTAATCTGGTCTGCTGGCTGGTTGAAAACCATCTGATTATGTCGACAACCGCCCAAAGAAAAGATATTCACGACCCCGAAATTATCCGTGAATTCGCCAAAGAGATAGGGGAACAGGTAAGACTAGACTATCTTTACGCCCTTACCGTAGCAGACATAAACGCCACCAACCCCTCTCTCTGGAATGGTTGGAAAGCATCTCTAATGCGGCAGCTTTATTCAGAAACTAAAAAGGCACTTCGGCATGGTCTAGAGCAACCAGTCGACAGGAAGGAATACATTGAAGATGTTCGCTCACAAGCTTTGCGGAGACTCGCTGAGCAAGAAATCGATGAAAAAGCCGTGCTATCACTTTGGAACCAAGTTGATGGGGATTACTTTGTCCGAGAACGCGTGTCTGATATCGTCTGGCATACGCAGGGCATCATCCATCGAAACACCCAACACGGTCCTGTCGTTCTTATTCGAGATGACCAATCACGTCGCGGTGATTCCGGTTTTACCCAAATATTTATACATGCTGCTGATCGCCCTGAACTCTTCGCATCGATCGCTAGTGCACTGGATCAACTTGGTTTAAATATTGTTGACGCAGGTCTAGCCACATCGGCCGAATTTACTTTCAACACATTTACAGTGCTCGAATCGGATGGTCAACCTGTAGGCGAAAACAACTCCCGATCAAAGACGATCGTTTCCACATTACAAGAATTTATTCAGGAACACAGAACTAAGCCAAAGAGCCTGCGAAGAACGCCTCGCATTCTCAAAAATTTCCAAATGCCAAGTCAAATATCCATTAATCAGGATCCACAAGGAAAACAAACATCTATAGAGATTATTTCACCTGACCGCCCTGGCCTGTTAGCTCTAATTAGCAATTCTTTCTCTGCACTTGGAATGAATGTTCATTCCGCAAGAATTACGACATTAGGTGAACGCGTCGAAGATATCTTTTATGTCACTAATAATGAAGCTGAACCCATTGTCGACCAATCAACCATAAAAAAACTCGAAACCACCATCCGCGAAGCGCTGGATCAACACCTAGAGAAACTCGCATCATGAACCGACACTTGGAAAAGCTCTTCCCCTATCCGTTTGAGCGCTTGAACGTTCTGCTCAACAAAATCGAACCCGAATCAAAAGCGCCGCTCGTTATATGGTCTGTGGGTGAACCAAAACATTCAGCACCAGATTTCCTCGTCGAGTTAATGCAAGACACAGACTTCATCAAAAGCGGTTTCGGTTCGTACCCGCCTACCAAAGGACTGCCAGAACTACGTACAGCCATCAGCAGCTACCTTCATAGCCGTTACCAATTGAGCGAAGCTCCCGATGCAGATCACCAAGTGCTACCCGTGAATGGCACCAGAGAGGCCCTTTTTTCCTTCGCTCAGACGATAATTGATCCAGGAGGTGATTCAATCACGATAATGCCAAATCCCTTCTACCAGATTTATGAGGGAGCGGCGCTGCTGGCGGGCAGCCAACCTTGGTATCTGAATAACCACCCCGAGTCAGGACTGCCTGACTTCAAGTCAGTTCCCGCTGAAGTTTGGCAGCAATGTCAGTTACTCTATATCTGCAGCCCAGCTAATCCGTCAGGGGCCGTAGCGGATCGTCACACGCTGCAATTCGTGATCGAAAAATCTCAGGAATTTAATTTCGTGATCGCCTCTGACGAATGCTATTCAGAAATCTACGCGGACGAGAACAAACCTCCTCCTGGTTTGCTTGAAGTCGCTGACAAAATGGGACACAAAAACTATAAAAACTGCGTCGCGTTCAATTCATTGTCGAAACGATCCAATCTACCGGGCCTTCGGTCTGGATATATATCGGGTGATTCCGAATTGATTGAACGCTTTCTTCTATACAGAACATATCATGGCTCCGCGATGCCCGTTCATCACCAATTGATTAGCAGCGCAGCCTGGCAGGATCAGAAGCATGTCAAAACTAACCGAGAAGACTATCGTCAAAAGTTCTCAGCAGTAACAGAGATTCTGAGGTCAGTTTGGCCGGTCCAAGCACCGGCCGGGGCATTCTATCTTTGGCCAGAGACGCCCGTCGACGACCAATTATTTGCCACGCGCATGTTGCAATACACCAACACAAAAGTTTTACCAGGCACCTTCCTTTCACGAGACACGAAATTCGGTAATCCCGGCAAAAACCGAATCCGCATTGCTCTGGTCGCTACCAAAGCGGAGTGCATAGAGGCTGCTGAACGCATCGTGACCGCTTGGCCAAAGCTTGTCAGCAACTAAGCTGGTTAAGCCACTCCAGTCGGGATTATACTGAACGTGTCTCACTACTATAGAAACAATGATGCACGCCCTGGCAATTGGAATTGGCACAAAAAACAAAAACGATCAATGGCTTGAAGTCTTTTTTCCAAGACCAGTATTTAAACCGGATCAAGCTCTAATCGATAGCTTCGCTGCCGTTACGGGGTACACAGGCGGCAACCATGAAATCGAGCTGACCAATACTGAAATTACAGCGCTGGCAAAAATTGTAACTGATGACGTTCAACGCAATTTGCTAGCCGAGCTCATGGGAGCTACACGACCTATAGTGCTGACGTTCATAGACACTGACTCAGCATTAAAGAGTACACCTGAAACTTATCTCAAGCTGCATCTAGTTTCACATCGCTTCGTTCTTCCAAACGAACAAAACCTTGAAGGAATTTACCCTTTGTTGCCCAATGTCGCCTGGACAGAGAAAGGTGCAATTGATCTCAACGAACTTGAGGCAATGCAAATCGCTGAGAGACTAAAGGGGCGCGTCCTAGAGGTTTCAGCAGTAGACAAGTTTCCTAAGATGACTAACTACGTGGTTCCAAGCGGAGTAAGAATCGCGCACTCTGCAAGAGTTAGACTAGGTGCATACATAGGTGACGGTACCACGGTGATGCATGAGGGTTTCGTTAACTTCAATGCAGGCGCCATCGGACCAAACATGATAGAAGGTCGTATATCACAAGGTGTCACAGTGGAATCCGGGACAGACTTGGGCGGCAGCGCGTCAACTGCTGGAACTTTATCGGGCGGAGGCAATATAGTTATAAACATCGGCAAAGACTGCCTATTGTCAGCCAACGCAGGGACAGGCATTCCACTGGGAGATCGCTGCACCATCGAAGCTGGACTATATATCACGCCCGGCACGGTCGTGCAGTTAATCGATGAAGAACGAAATCCAGTCAAACAAGTCAAAGCCCGCGAACTGGCTGGTCAAAACGATATGCTCTTTATCCGTAATTCTCGGACTGGTGTAGTTGAATGCCGAACAAATCGTCAGGCCATTGCCCTGAACTCAGCTTTGCACAGTCACAACTAGCGCCACTCAATCATAATGAACTTCAGATACGATACACTGGGGCTTGCAAGACGCCTAATCCAAGAAGAATCAGTTTCACCGGCCGATGGCAATTGCCAGCAGATTATGGATGACTTTCTCTCAGCTCTCGGGTTTACCGTGGAGCACATGCCATTTGGCCCTGTTAAGAATCTCTGGGCAAGCAGAAATAACGGCAGTGGTCCTTTACTAGTGTTCGCCGGGCACACCGATGTAGTGCCACCAGGACCGCTCGAAGAATGGCTGCATAATCCTTACGGTGCAGTGGTTGAGGGTGATACCTTACATGGACGTGGCGCTGCTGATATGAAAGGTTCTCTTGCTGCAATGCTTACCGCCGCAGCCAGGTTCATCGATGAATGTCCTGATTATGGCGGCACATTGGGCTTCCTAATTACTTCAGATGAGGAGGATAAAGCTGTTGACGGCACCGTAAAGGTCATGGACGAGTTGCAGCGACGTGGTGAACAGATTGACTATTGCGTGGTGGGCGAACCGTCGAGCAATATGAAGTTAGGTGATGTGATTAGAGTTGGCCGCAGGGGTTCCTTAAATGGACGCCTCACTGTTCGCGGAGTCCAAGGCCATGTCGCGTATCCTAAGCTAGCGAGAAACCCGATTTTTGAGTTCGCACCCGCCCTAGGAGATCTAGTGCGAGAAATTTGGGACAACGGGAACGACTTTTTTCCTGCCACCAGCTTTCAGATATCAAACATCAATGCTGGAACTGGCGCCAGTAATGTAGTGCCCGGTGAGTTATCTGTTGATTTCAATTTCAGATTCTCTACAGAATCCAGCGAGGCGGAGCTAAAAGCCAGAACTGAAGCTATCATTGGCCGTTCTGTCTCTGACTTTTCCATAAAATGGCACTTGTCGGGCCCCCCTTTTCTGACCGAACGCGGTAATCTTATTCCCGCCGTTCAAGAAATTATTTGGCAAATGCTCAATATCGAAACAGAGCTTTCGACTTCCGGTGGAACCTCCGATGGTCGCTTTATTGCTCCGCGAGGAGTTGAGCTTATAGAACTAGGCCCGTGCAACGCAACTATTCACAAAGTCAATGAACAGACCTCTATCAAAGAATTACATCAGTTGTCCGATATTTACGAGCGCATCATCTACAGCTTACTGACCGATGACTGATCATCAGCAAGATCTTGAAATCTATCTAAAGGGCCCCGACTGGGACTCCATACTTGATTGGCTTAAAAATCACTTCACAATCGTAAGTATTAACCGAACTTCCACAGGACAGGTGCTTGATCTCCTTTTCGAAAACAAACCGCTGCAGTGTCTTTTGGTTGAGCAAGCCGTGAAAGGCGGCTACTCCTCTATCTGGTTCAAAAATAACCATACTCCCTGGTTGAATGATCTGGAATGTGCGAACGATGCTCATAGTTTTCTTCAGATAGAAATAAGATGCAGCGTCGGAAATTGGTCAGAAAACAGCAAAGACGATGACGCTTGGCACAAAATAAACCATGGAATCACCGAGACGGTGAACTGGCAAACATGAGAAAGTCAGTAGGAGCGCTCATTGCCCTGATAACCTTTCTCGCATTCTTCGTCGCCATGATGCCCGCTGCATTTGTGTACAATTTTTTTCAAGACAAGATTTCAAGAGTTATCCCTGATGTCAATTTCAACGGCTTCGAAGGCACCGTCTGGTCTGGTAAGAGTTACGTCCAGATCAAGCATTTCCCTAACGTCTTGAGCACCTGGAAGATCTCCCCAATAGGTCTATTCAAGGGCCGCATCCAATCGTCACTGAGTTTTTCCAGCAAAGGGTTGACAGGGTCAGCCGATATCTCACTGAGCAATAAGGGAGCTGATATCAATAATCTTTCTGCGGTGGCTCGAAGCAATTATCTCAACCAATTCACTATTCCCTACGGACTTGACCTCTCAGGTAATATCCAGCTGTCAAACGCTAATTTATCATTCGATAATGAATGGTTAACCGACTCGGAGGGGGAATTAACCTGGCAGGGAGGCATCGTGCACATTCAGACTCCGCAGCAGATACATACTGCGAGCCTACCTCCACTAAAGGGTAAAATCTATCAGCAAGAAAGAACCTTGAGACTGGACGTTCGGGGAGCAGAACTCGACCTGATGTCTGTTCAAATCAAACCTGACGGCTGGGCCATAGTTGCAATAAACTATGCCTTACTCGACTTGACCGACATCCCATTATTAGCAGATGCGACAGAGAGAAGAGAGAAGCCTGATAGAGAGAACCCGGCCGTTGTACTGGAAGAAAAAATCCTTTGATAGGCAACTTCGATATCAAAAAATTAGCCCATACAAATGAACTTTACATTACAAAATATAACTCACAGGCTTTTAAACCACGATCGCAAAATTGCCGCCGCAATCAGCATCATTTTAATCATCCTAATTAGTCTAAGTGTTGCGGATTCCGTGCTCACCATTTTGGAAGCCGCTAGCCCTCCGACCACGAACCCGAAGACCGCCATACCTAATCAACCCAAAAACGAGACGATTTACAAGGTTTCTGATTTAGAGCTATTCGGTAAGCTACAGGAATTGCGTTCCTTCTCACAGGAGGTAGACGCTCCAACAACTAAGCTTAATCTGGAGTTACAGGGGGTCTTTATTGCTGAAAACACTGAACGGTCAACGGCGATCGTAAGTGAGCGTAACAAATCTGGAGAACTATTCGAGATAGGAGAACGCTTGCCTGGCAACGCCATCCTTTCCGCTGTGTTTGAGGACCATATACTAATCCGCCGCGGTTCACGAATGGAAAAACTTATGTTTACCGACAACAAATATCAAATCGAAAAAATCACATCTGGACGACAGGGCACTATTGGAACCAATCAACGCAAAGACCAAAAAAACCTGGCGAACTTTCAAAAAATTCAAAACCCTATTCACCAAGGCGATGGAGCGTCCTCAACGACCATGCCCGAATCAAACGATGATACTCTGGATACGTATCGTAAAAAGTTCCAAACTGACCCAAAAGCGACTTTAGGGAGTGCGGGGTTTACGGCCGTTAGCGACGCCGAGAGCAAAGGCTATAGAGTCGGTAATGATGCACAAAAAGTGATACGTCAGGCAGGATTGCAGCCGGGAGATGTAGTCCTTTCGGTAAACGGTAAAGCTGTGGGTGTCGCTTCTAGTGACGGCGCTCTAATCGACCAAGTGATGAATTCTTCACGGGTGAGAGTAGAAGTGCAACGTGGAAACCGACGTTTCTTTCTTACAGTTCCGGTACCCAAATAGACGATGTTTTCATATGATGACTAAACTCGTAGCAGGGGAGCTTAGATGACAACCTTCAGAATAAACCTTCTCGTGCTTTTAGCGATACTCTGCTCACTGTCAGCCTCACTAGCCGCAGAGGAAACTTGGAAAGTCAATCTGAAGAATGCAGACATTCGTGAATTCGTAGCTCAAGTATCGACAATCACTGGAAAAAGCTTTGTCATCGACCCCCGAGTGAAGGGCAATGTCACTGTAATTTCCAGCTCTGCCATGGATAAAGATGCAATATATGAAGTATTCCTTTCAGTGCTACGAGTACACGGCTATGCCGCAGTACCCGCTGGAAATGTCACCAAAATCGTTCAGCAGGTCCTAGCAAAGCAAAGCGCGAATCCAAACGACTTTCTGACTCGAAATGAGTCAGAGGAATTAGTTACGTCGGTTATCGCAGTGCGTAATTCGTCTTCATCAGAGTTAGTTAAAATATTGAGGCCCCTTATCCCCCAATATGGTCACGTGGCGGGCATTGACTCTCCTAACGTGCTTATCATTAGCGATCACGCTGACAATATCGCTCGCCTCGCCGGAATTGTTGAGCGTATTGATGTTGCCGATAATCAAGCCGTAGAAATAGTAGACCTGAAAGAAGCGTGGGTCGACGACATGGTTGCTCTCCTAGAAGAATTGGTGCCAGACCAGATAGGTTCAGGCGCGAAAGGCCCTAACCGGATCACGATAGTAGCTAGCGAACGCACCAATTCACTGGTAATAAAAGGCGATACAAAATCGGTATCGCGGACGATAGAACTTATACGGCGTTTAGATGTGCCTGCTAACAGGGCTGGCTCGACCCAAGTCATTCGATTATCGCACTCCAATGCAGAGGAAATAGCTGAGATATTGAAAAACATTATCAAAGAAAGCAGCGAGGAAGATTCAAATAACATCGGCATTACGATTCAGCCCGATGTACATCTTAATGCCCTAGTGGTTAGGGCAGACCCGACCAATATGTTAGAGCTAAAAGGTATTATCGCTAGCCTCGATGTAAGACGCCTGCAGGTGCTGATTGAGGCAGCTATCGTAGAGGTCAATACCGATTTTACTCGCCAGCTCGGTACCGAGCTATTTGCTGCGGATGCAGCCAGTGGCAATGTTCCTTTAGGGTTGACGGCACCGTCGGGCACGTTAGCACAAGTTCTTCAGGGACTAGCCCTAGATACACCCACAAATCTCGATCTAGGGACAGCGCCCCTAATAGCCGGTGGACGAATAAGCGAAACAGGGACCAGTTTTGGGATGATCATAAGGGCACTGTCCTCGAACTCCGATGTAAATCTTCTATCGACCCCCAGTATTACAACTATGCAGAACGAGGAAGCTAAGATTCACGTCGGTCAAAACGTCCCTTTCAGGACGGGTTCAACTGTAACGGGCAGCGATGGAGCATCTAATCCATTCACCACTATTCAACGGCAGGATGTCGGACTTACTCTCGAAGTAACACCTTTCATCCATGACGGGAACCTCATCCGACTTGAGATTCATCAGGAGGTCTCTGAAGTTGACCCTGCTTCGCTGGGGGCTATAGGCTCACAAGGTAGTGCAGACATCATCACCAACACTAGAACAATCGATACAACGATACTAGTAGATGATAAAGAGGTGATCATAATCGGTGGTTTAATCAGAGACAAAGAGACCTCGACTAATTCCCGCGTGCCTCTTCTAGGCGATATACCAGGTTTAGGTACACTATTTCGTAGCAAGACAACGACCACAGAGAAACAGAACCTGATGGTTTTCCTGCGTCCCACTGTTCTTGAATCACGTGCAGCCATTACTGAATCCACGCGACGTAAGTTCGAAAATCTTTATGAGGTGGAAATCGAAGGTAGAGATGTATCCGAAACGATTCCAGAGCTCTTCAATGGAAATATTCCATAATCTAAAAAGCTTGCAGTTTCGCTTAACCAGAAAAATTCTGTTTTTTTGGATAAAGCCAACACTGATCAGTAACAGCTACAAAAGCCTTTCACTAGACGACTCAGCGTCCATCTGTTATGTCCTTCCTTTTCGCTCTTCTATCGACCTTCAAGTAGCAAATGAAGCATGTCGTAGATCGGGCCTCCCCGAACCGATAAGCTCACTAGAAAGATTCGGTGAATCAAGATCTTTTTTCTTTTTAGGCCACCCTGAGGGTAAATTCGGAAGAAAAACATTACGTCAGCACTCGGAAAGAATGACTCGATTGTTTACCAAACAAAATGAGCTGCATGAAACGACTACTAATTTGGAAGAGAGGAAAACGAAATATTTGAACATCGTTCCAATATCAATATTTTGGGGGCATCAGCCAGACCGGGAAAAGTCCGTTTTCAAACTGATCCTGTCAGAAAACTGGGCTACAACCAGTGGATTTAAGAAAATTCTTGCACTCGTATTTCATCCAAAACATATTCTCGTAAAATTTGGCCATCCTATTGATCTTTTTAACATCATTAACTCTGAAGAGGATCGATCACGCCAAATCAGAAAAGCACTTAGGCTAACTCGAGTCCGTTTCAATCAAGAAAGACAAGCAATAATTGGCCCAGACCTTTCTCATCGCCGAACTCTGATCAATACAATTCTTCACTCGGAAGGCGTTCGGCTGGCGATTAACAAAGAGGTAAAGGTTTCCGGTACTGCAATTGGGAAGGTTGAAAAAAAAGCATTCGGTTATGCCAAAGAAATCGCCTCTGATCAATCTTATCGAGTCGTACGCTTCTTCGATCTACTGTTAACTTGGCTCTGGAATCGTCTTTACGATGGCATCGAAGTCAATGGTATCGAGGAGGTACGACAGCTCGCACAATCGCACGAACTTGTCTACACACCATGCCATCGCAGTCACATCGACTATCTATTGCTTTCCTATGTTCTATACCATAACGGACTGACGCCACCACATATAGCCGCGGGCAAGAACCTTAACCTACCTCTTATCGGGTCATTGCTAAGGCGAGCCGGTGCATTTTACATGCGACGTAGCTTCCAAGGAGACGCCCTCTACCGGGAAGTATTCGACGAATATCTTCATCAGATGTTTATCAGAGGATACTCGGTTGAATACTTTATTGAGGGGGGACGCAGCAGAACAGGCCGCACCTTGCCACCGAAAACCGGTATGCTAAGCATGACAGTTCGTAGTTTTCTCAAAAACACAGAAAAGCCTATAGCATTATTACCAGTCTATCTAGGTTACGAACGCGTTCTGGAATCTTCTTCATATCAATCTGAGTTATCGGGCAAGAGGAAGAGACAGGAGTCAATTTTAGATATTTTCAGAGTCTTCTCTTTATTCAAACACGATTTCGGGCGAGTTACCGTTAACTTCGGTGAACCCCTGGCGCTGAAACAATTC